>OBKH01000006.1_pt1 | contig 136897 bp, 118 predicted proteins | sample 1496241 | NCBI WGS metagenome assembly OBKH01 (sample SAMN03273953, study PRJEB22546) | soil metagenome | isolation source: rice field elevated CO2 plus elevated temperature | place: India: CRRI Experimental farm Cuttack,Odisha-753006 | collected 2013-12-17 | reverse complement strand
AGCCGCCGGCTGAGGTCTCAGATCAGAGAGTCTCCGGACTCACCGGGGCGGTTCAATTCGTTTCGGCCTGTTCTGTTCCCAAATCCGTTCCCAACACAGCAATCAGCAGCAATCCCAGGCCGAAATCGGTCAGACTCTTGGTGGACCTACAGCACCTCGCCTCCATGTGGTCGCGGAGCTAGTGAGGGTCCATCGGCAGCACCACTTAGGGCGCCTCCGTTGTCATCATGGTCGATAAGCGGTAGCGTTTACGGTAGTAGAACCGGAAGTTGCGGAGGAACCACGATGGCGGTCACCCTGGACCGGGCGGTCGAGGCCAGCGAGATCGTCGATGCCCTGAAACCCTTCGGCGTCACCCAGGTCGACGTCGCCGCGGTCATACAGGTGTCCGATCGGGCGGTACGCGGGTGGCGGACCGGCGACATCCGCCCTGAGCGGTACGACCGGCTGGCGCAGCTTCGTGACCTCGTCCTCCTGCTCTCGGATTCGCTTACCCCCCGAGGTGTCGGCCAGTGGCTGCACGCCAAAAACCGGCTCCTCGACGGGCAGCGCCCGGTTGACCTGCTCGCCAAGGATCGCTACGAGGATGTGCGAAGCGCGGCGGAGTCATTTATCGACGGCGCCTACGTGTGAAGCTTGCCGACGCGATCGCCACCGCACCGCGGCGAACGCTCAAAGGCACCTACTGGCACCAAGGCCCCACACGTCACCCTGTGACCTCCTGCGCCGACCCCGCCCGAGGTCCTGGCCGTTACCACCGAACGGGCGAGCCGGGAGTCTGGTACGCATCGAACAAAGAGCAAGGTGCATGGGCGGAGTTGTTCCGCCACTTCGTCGATGACGGGGTCGATCCATTCGAGGTCCGTCGCCGCGTCGGTCGAGTGGCGGTCACACTCCAGGTACTCGACCTCACAGACGAGAGGACTCGATCCCATCTAGGTGTGGACGAAACAGATCTTCTGTCCGACGACTACACCACCACCCAGGCCATCGCCGCCGCCCGCGATGCCAACTTCGACGCCGTACTGGCCCCGGCGGCGGCGCTCCCCGGTTGTCAAACACTTGCCGTGTTCGTTCACGCACTGCCCAACATCGAGCCCGAGCGATCCGAGGTCCGTCAACCGCCTCCGCGGCTCGCCAACCTACTCCCGCTGATCCGTCCGCACGAACACATGCCCGACTCCGTGCGCAGATTGCTTGCAACGCTGACACGTGCAGGAGCCGAAGCAATCCGGCGCCGACGACGTTAAAGGCTTCGAGACCGGACGGGCTGTAGGTTCCTCAACTGTGTGGCGGATGGTCTGAGCACTTAACGCTTCGTTGACCAAAGCCCCACTTGATGCGAGGACGCGATCAGACAACGGAATGGCCTAGCCGCCGTCGCGGTGGCTTTGCGCGACTGGGGCGGCTCACGGAATGGTCGTCGTTGGCACCTCTGCTGTCGGGCGTAATGCAAAGGGAATCAATGTCAGGTGAATCTCGCGTTCGGGATCACCGTCGGCGTGCATGGTGAACTCGTACTGGTCTGCACCGGCCCGATGTGCGGGGCAGCGCTTATGATTCGGGTGCTCTTTGATCTTGGCGATGGCGTTATCGATGACCGCGGTCACGTCTTTGTTGCGGATAAAGAGCAAGATCGCGGCCTTGGTGTCGCGCCACACAAGGTAGCCGAATAGCTGCTTCAGCACATCGTCCATGGTTCTTGGGCCCGACCACACTTTGCATTCGCCAATGAAGATGTTGCGGTCGTCGACGCGAATGAGAATGTCGGTCTTGCCTGCGCCGTTGAAGAGTTCGCCCCCGGCATCGCCTTCAAACTGTGCGTTGAGGCCGACGAGCAGCATGTCTCGGATTTCTTCCCCGTCGAGCTTGGCGGCGACAGATGGGGTGCGCTCCAACGCGTTCCGCTGGTTACGGAGCACCCGAAGTGCGGACTGGTAGTCCTCATCCTGCATTGCAGGCTCCGGCTTGAATGCTGCCCTCGCGCCCGCTGGGCGGTGTGGCCGCGGACGCACGCTTTTCCGACTGATCGGAGCTGCGTATGTGTCGGCGTCCTTCCTGCGGCGTACAGGGAAGCCGATCTCGGCCTGGAGGTTTCGGGTCGCTAAGAGCTGCTCACGGCGCCTCGCCACCATGCCCGGTAGCTCGTTGCGCAGTCCTTGGTTGTGCAAGTCGATCTGCCGGCGCGACCAACCGAGGTACTTCTCAATATTCGCGATCTGCTTATGAAACGCCGCGTTGATCGCCGCGGCGTCATTCGACAGATTGTCGATCGCCAGGTGGATTTCGTGACCTTGTAGCCGCAGTACCTGCGGCGGCATGGTCGTGAACTGGTCCGGGCGAAGGTTAAAGATGTCCTTATGCCCCTCGAAGGGCACCACGAGAACGAGCCTCGTCACGCGTCGGGTGCGCTGTTCGCCCCAATCCCGGTACTGCTGGTCGACCTCGGTGGCTGGCAGCATGAAAGCGTCGTCGACGCGCAGATCGGGGCATTCGACCGAACCCAATTCGACGAGCTGTTCGACGACGTCATCAACGGGCGTGTTCAGCAGGTCGTCGGCGTCCCAGCTCTGAAGACGCTGCGCCGTGGCTTGGCTCGCCTTTCCGAGAAATCCGGCTAAGGAGCCAGCGAGATCGTTGAGGCGCCCCTTGGAAAACAGCTGAACATACTCCACTTACCCGAAGATAGTGCTCATCCCCGACGCGGCTACGGAGGCGTTTCGGCGGCGTGCCGCGATGCAATGCAGCCAGCGGAGCCACCGGGCCGTAGCCGACGTCGCGTCGTGGGTGGCGACGGGGTTCTCCGGGGTGCCGGAATCCTTCGACGAGCTTGTCGGGGGTCATGATTACTGTTCTCGATATGAACGGATTCAAGGATGCGAGGCCCGATCGTCTTCCGCTTTCGGCATCGGTTTGGGATATCGCCCAGCGATACAACAAGGGCGGACCTACCGTCACTGAGGCGCTATACGAGGCGCTGAAGGAACTCGAGGCCCAAGTCATCGCTCTGCAGCGAAGCGAGGGTAAGGGCCTGCTCAGCCGCCTGAGCTGAACGACTAGAGGATTGGGGAAGGGGCCCCCGGGGAATGGATCATCCTACTGAGCGGGAATGGGCCAGCATCGCCGAACATACACGCGCCTCCAACTTCACCGGCGACCTGTTACGAATGCCGCCTTACCCGCTGATCCTCACCCTCCGAACGCTGGTGGGGTCTGCCGAGGTGGTCACTGCATCACATACCCTCTTCCTGTCGGCGGCAACTGAATACTGACCAGAGCGCGGCAAGGTGGGTTCTAGTCAACGTCGCAACAATTGATGGTCTGGTGAGGTTAGCAGCGCGGTGAAAAGTTCAGCGGGACTGCGGTGCCCGAGGACTTGGCGGGGTCGGTTATTGATCTCGTATTCGACAGCCCGCAGATGGTCGGGCGTGTAGGTGCTGAGGCTGGTGCCCTTTGGGAAGTATTGCCGTAGCAGACCGTTGGAGTTCTCGTTGCTGGCTCGCTGCCACGGTGAGCGGGAGTCGCAAAAGTAGACCGGCGCGCCCAGGTCGGCGGTGATGTCGATGTGCCGGGCCATTTCGATGCCCTGATCCCACGTGATGGACCGGACCAGCGTCACCGGCAAGTCGCTCATGGTCTCGGTGATCGCGATGCGCAGGCAGTAAGCGTCGTGGGTCGGCAGGTGCAGCAGCCGAATCAGACGTGTCTGTCGCTCGACGAGGGTGCCAATCGCCGAGCCCTGGTTCTTACCAACGATGAGATCTCCTTCCCAGTGGCCAGGCTCGGAGCGGTCGGCGGGATCGAACGGCCGCTGGTGAATCGACAACATCGGCTGGGCGAAGCGCGGGCGGCGACGGCCAGGACGCAGATGGGCGCGGCGATGAGTTCGTCCCGTGCGCAGAGGGCCACGGTGTGGCGACTTGACCTGCGGCGGCCGGATCAATCGTGATTGAGGCTGATAGACGGCCTGATAGATGCTTTCGTGGCACAACCACATCGACCGGTCATCGGGGTATTTCCGTCGCAGATGCCGGGCGATCTGTTGCGGGCTCCACCGCTGGGCCAGCAGCTCGGCGATCAGCTCACAAAGGTCGGGGTTTTTGTCGATCCGACGCCGGTGACGGCGGACTCGGCGTTGAACCGCCCAGCGATGCGCTTCGAACGGCCGGTACTGGCCATCGCGGCGACTGTTGCGGCGTAGCTCCCGCGACACCGTCGAGGGTGCCCGTCCGAGCTGGTCGGCGATCTTGCGGATACTTAGGCCCGAGCGGCGCAGATCGGCGATGTTGATCCGCTCCTCCTCGGACAGATAGCGACTACTAATTTGGCGCACAGCCAAACGATCGAGCGCGGGCACGAATCCGACGGCTTCGCCACGCCGATAGGTCTTGTATCCCCGCGCCCAATTGTTTGCTGCAGTCCGGGATACTCCAACTTCACGACCCGCTGCCGAGATGGACCAGCCCCGAGCCCGCAGCTCCATAAACCGTTGACGCTTGGCCGACTGTGGGCGCCGGCCCGGACCCTTTTTCACGCGACGAGACGATGACAACACAACCTCCAGAACCTAGAGATGTGTTGCGACACCGCCTAGAAACCACCTTGCCGACACCTGATCAGTTTTCGGTTGCCGCTGACACAATGAACATGGCCCGCTTCACCCGTTCAGCGTCACGTGGATAAGCGGCCCGTAGCGCGTCCCAGTCGGTTTCGGAGTAGTCGGGCCGTTGTACAGGGGCATCCGGCGCGGCCGGTGGCGGCATCTTGATGCCGCCACCGGCCGCGTCACGGTTCGCGGTTGGCGCTCGCCTGACGACGGTGCTGCTCCCGTTCCTGAGCACGCTGCTTTCTAGCCTTGCGGTCTCCCTGCTTTCCCATCTCCCGGTCCTCCCGGCGGGTCACGATAGCCGCGCACTCCGACATACCTGGCGCGGCGCGGGGCGCTGCGAACCGGATGGGCGCCACCACCGATAACCATTGCGCGTTGCGGCAGCCTTCGCATTAGCAATGCTGGCGCGCCGCTCGACGCCTCGGCTATCACCTCACCTGACCACCGCGCGCATCACCGACGAGACCTCATCATCGCGCCCGCTCTCGCAAACACCACGCCCGCCAAACGGGGCTGGCCCGAGACGATTTCAGAGGCCCCTACAGACCGATCCGCACGCCCGAAACCCGGGTTACCGCTAAGCAGCCCAGGACAGCAGCCGCAGTCCTGATCGGCGAAGACTGACGTTCAGACCGCAAGCAAGCTAAATAGCAAGCCAAGCAATTAGCAAGACTAATGTTCCCAAATCCGTTCCCATCGGGCATGAAAATGACCCCAGAGGTCGCACCTCTGGGGTCATTTCCGCTGGTAGCGGGGACAGGATTCGAACCTGCGACCTCTGGGTTATGAGCCCAGCGAGCTACCGAGCTGCTCCACCCCGCGTCGGTAAATGCCAGGCTACCGAACACGCACGAAGCTCGCCAAATCGCGGGTGCCGGAGTACGACCGCCCAGATCAGCGGAGCTCGGGCATACAGCTGCGCCGTACGCGTCGATGCGATGATGATTCCGCAGCCGCTCAGCCAGCTCGGTGACCTGGCGCGTCGCCCAGGCCGCAGGGTTCTCTGTTCCCCGAAAACGGCCGCACCGTCGATCTCAAACGCAACTGTCGCCTCGCCGGCCGCGCCCGGCCTTGAGCTGTCCACCGGGATCGCGTTGGCGTTCCCGCGCGGTCCCTTCGTCCCGGCAGCCGCGGCGTGGGAGCTCCAGGAAGCTACCAGCGGGAAGTTCCAGCTCGGTCTGGGCACGCAGGTTCGCAAGAATGTGGTGCACCGATACGGTATGGCCTTCCACCGTCCCGGTCCGCGGCTGCGCTACCTGCTGGCCGTGAAGGCGTGCTTCGCCGTTTTCCAAACCGGGACACCGGATCACCACGGCGAGTTCGACAATCCCGACTTCATCACTGCCCAATGGAGCCCGGCGCGCATTGACCCCCCCGGTCCCAGCCCCGCTGGGCCGCGGTGAATCCGTGGATGCGGCGAGGTGGCCGACGGGGTGTGGGGCGAGGCCGGGTTCGAGGGGACGACCACGCGGATCCGGGAGCCGACGAGCACCCGTGAGCAGACGCAGAAGTCCCCGATTTCCGGTGAAATCGGCGACTTCTGCGTCTGCTCGCCGCGAGCGCCCCGACTGACTACCCGGCGTCGTTGAACTTGGTGATGGCCTCATCAAGTCGCTGCAGCGCCGACCCGTAGGCGGCGAAGTCGCCCTTCTTCTGCGCATCCCGCGCCGCGCCGATGGCAGCCTGGATCTCCTGCAGCGCAGCAACTTTGGCCGGCGATAAGGTGACCGCCCCGACGGGAACCGGGGGCGCCGCAGTCACCGGCGGCGGTTGGGGTCCACTGGCAGGCGGCGGTGGATTCGCAGCGGGACTCGGTGGTACCGCTGCCTCCGTGGGCGCGATCCCGGTAGCCGTCGCACCGGCCCCGGGCCCGAACAAGCCGGTGAGCGCATCCCGCACCGTGGGGCCGTATCCCACCTTGTCGTTGTACATCATCGCCACCCGGATCAGCCGCGGGTAGGACGAAGCAGCGTCGCTGGCTCCCGGGGATGCATAGACCGGTTCGACGTAGAGCAGTCCGCCCCGGGCCACCGGGAGCGTGAGCAAGTTGCCCCAGCGGATGCGGTTTTGGTTGTCGCGTCCGATGACACCGAGGTCCTGGGACACCGCCGGATCGGTGGTGATCGCGTTGTTGGCCAACTTGGGCCCGTTGACCTGGCCTGGGATGGTCAACACCGTGAGATTGCCGTAGGTCGCGGGATCGGAACTGGCGCTGATGTAGGCGGCCAGATAGTCACGCTTGAATCTGTTCATCGCGCTGATCAACTGATATGAGGCTGAATTATCGTCCTTAGCAATGTTTTTCGCGACGATGTAATACGGCGGCTGATAACTGCTGGCGGTCGGATTCGGGTCCAGCGGCACGTCCCAGAAATCCGATGTGGAGAAGAACGTCACCGGATCATTGACGTGGTATTTGGCCAACAACATGCGCTGCACCTTGAACAGGTCCTCGGGATACCGCAGGTGCTCGGCAAGCTCCGGCGCAATGTCGCTCTTAGGCTTTACCGTGCCGGGGAAGACCTGCATCCAGGCCTTGAGCACCGGATCCTTTTCGTCCTGTTGGTACAGCGTGACCGTTCCGTCGTAGGCATCCACAGTGGCCTTCACCGAATTGCGGATGTAGGAAACCTTCTTGTCCGGGACCAACCGGTTGAACGCCACCTCGTTGGAGTCCGCGGTCGCCGAGGACAGCGAGGTGAGCTCGGAGTACGGGTAATTGTCCAACGTGGTGTAGCCGTCGACGATCCACACCAGTCGCTTGTTGACGATCGCGGGATACACAGCGCTGTCTGTCGTCAGCCACGGCGCGACCGCCTCCACCCGCTGCGCCGGATCGCGGTTGAACAAGATCTTGCTGTTGGAGCCAATCACATTGGAGAACAAAAAGTTTCGCTCCGCGAACTTCGCAGCGAACACGCTACGGGCTAACCAACCACCGAGCGGGACTCCACCGCTTCCGGTGTAGGTGTATCTCTTGGTGTCGATGTTAGTTTCGTAGTCGTATTCGCGGTCGTCGCCATTGCGTCCAACGATCGCATAGTCCGCGGACGTGTTAGAGATCACCGGACCGAAGTAGATCCGCGGCTGATCCAGTGGCGCCGGCCCATCAGACACCACGGTGCCATTGGCCCCGACGACGTTGACCAAGAATTCGGGGTAACCGCCATTTTGATTCGGGTCGTTGGCGATACCGCGCACGGTGTTGGCCGGTGAGGCGATGAACCCGTTCCCGTGGGTGTACACGGTATGCCGGTTGATCCAGTCCCGTTGGTTGTCGATCAACCGGTCCGGGTTGAGTTCGCGGGCCGCGACGACGTAGTCGCGCAGGTTACCGTTGCGGTCGAGGTAGCGGTCGATCGACAGCTGGTCCGGGAAATAGTAGAAGTTCTTGCCCTGCTGGAACTGGGTGAACGCCGGGCTAACGATTGTCGGGTCGAGTAGCCGGATGTTCGAGGTAGTCGCGCGGTCGGCAGCGACCTGTTGCGCGGTAGCCGGGCTATCACCGCTGTAATTGCGATAGGTCACCACATCAGACGTCAGGCCATAGGCTTGCCGAGTTGCGGTGATACTTCGGCTGATATATTCGCTCTCTTTTTGCGCAGCGTTGGGTTTGACGCTGATTTGCTCGACGATCAACGGCCAGCCGGCGCCGACAATCAGCGACGACAGCAGCAACAACACCAGGCCGATCGCCGGAATCCGCAAGTCCCGCAGGGCGATCGCCGAGAACACTGCGGCCGCGCAAATCAACGCAATCGCCATCAGAATCAGCTTCGCCGGCAGGACGGCGTTGATATCGGTGTACCCGGCACCGGTGAACGGCTTGCCGCCACGCGTGTGCGACAGCAGCTCATACCGATCCAGCCAATAAGCAACGGCTTTAAGTAACACCAGTACCCCGACCAGGCTAACCAACTGGACGCGCGCCGAGCGGCTCAGCGCACCGGTGCGTCCGGATAGCCGAATGCCACCGAAGATATAGTGCGCCACCAGATTCGCCACGAATGCCAGAAATACCGAAACGAGCATGTAGCTGAGCATCAGCCGGTAGAACGGCAACTCGAACGCGTAGAAGCCGAGGTCCCGCCCGAACTGCGGATCCCTAACCCCAAAGTCACCGCCGTGCAGGAACAGCTGGATCCGAGCCCAGTAGCTTTGGGCGACGATGCCGGCCAGCAAGCCGATCGCCGCGGGGATTCCGATGCCGACTAGCCGCAGGCGTGCCAGCACGACGGCGCGATACCGTGCAACCGGATCGTTGTCGGCATCCGGGACGAACACCGGGCGAGTGCGGTAGGCCAAGGCGAGCCCGCCGAACACGATGCCGCCGACCACCACCCCGGCAACCAAGCACACCACGATGCGGGTAGCCAGCATGGTGGTGAACACTGAGCGGTAGCCAAGCTCACCAAACCACAGCCAGTCGACGTAAGCGTCGATCAAACGCGGGCCAGCGAGCAGCAGCACGATCACACCCAGTGCGATCATGATCAGAATCCGGCTGCGCCGTGTCAGTTTCGGCATCCTTGCGGCGGACCGCATTCCCACTAGCTACGCTCCCTGATCGTTCTGGCTGGTTGAGACTTTCTCGACGGTCATAACTCTACGCACCGCAACCATCCGCAGCAGCCGGCGCGAGCTAGCAGCTCGGCGTCGGCGAGCCCGACGTCATCGCGTGCAGCGCGTCCACCGCCTGGCTAAGCGTCTCGACCTTCACCAACTTCAAACCGGGCGGGCTGTCGGAACTTGCCTCGTAGCAGTTCTTCGCGGGCACCAGAAACACCGTCGCGCCGGCCGCTCGAGCAGCGGCCATCTTGTGGGTGATGCCACCGATCTGGCCCACCTTGCCATCGACGGCGATCGTGCCGGTGCCTGCGACGAACGTCGACCCAACCAGGTGGCCACTGGTGAGCTTGTCGACGACGGCCAGACTGAACATCAGTCCGGCCGAAGGGCCGCCGACGTTGGCGAGGTGGAAGTCCACGGCAAACGGCGCCCACGGCGCGTCCACCACCTCTATGCCCAGGACGCCTTGGTCGCGATCCTTATTCTTGCCCAGCGTGATCTGCGCGATGCCGGGCGGCTCGTTCTTGCGGCGGAAGTCGATCGTCACCTCCTGGCCCGGTTTCGTGTTCTTCAACAGCGCGGTGAACTGGTCGAGGTTGCCCACCGGAGTGCCGTCGACGGCGTCGATGGCGTCACCGGCCTGCAGCTTGTCCACCGATGGCCCTGGATCCATGACCGAGGCGACGGTGACTGCTTTCGGATACTTCAGGTACCCCAGAGCGGCGTACTCAGCGGCGGCCTCGGAGCGCTTGAAATCAGCGGCGTTGTCATTTTCGATCTCTTCCCGCGACTTGCCCGGAGGGTAGACGAGGTCGCGTGGCATCAACTGTTCTTGACCCGAAAGCCACAGGGCCAGGGCTTCACCCAGGGTTAGACCGTCGCGCTGGGAGACCGTCGTCATGTTGAGGTGACCTGACGTCGGGTAGGTCTGGGTGCCCACGATCTGGACCACCTGCTTGCCGTCTATCTCGCCGAGCGTGTCGAACGTTGGGCCGGGTCCCAGCGCCACAAACGGCACGGTTACCACGGCGAGCAACACGCCGAATACCACGATCGGCACCAGCGCGACCATCAAGGTCAATATCCGCCTATTCACGCCGCATACACTAGACGGACCTGGCCGGGCTGGTTCAGCTGCGAGCGTGACCGCTGATCGCACCTTCTGTTCCCGCGGTGAGTACCGGTGAGGTCATGGGTGACCTGCCTTTCGGCTTCTCTTCCGGAGACGACCCCCCGGAAGATCCGTCTGGGCGCGATAAGCGCGGGAAGGACGGTGCCGATTCCGGATCGGGCGCCAATCCGTTGGGCGCGTTCGGCATCGGTGGAGAATTCAACATGGCCGACCTGGGGCAAATCTTCACCCGCCTAGGAGAGATGTTCGGCGGCGTCGGCACCGCGATGGCCGCGGGCAAAACCTCAGGACCGGTCAACTACGACTTGGCCCGGCAGGTCGCGTCGAGCTCGATCGGGTTCATCGCGCCCATCCCGGCGGCCACGAACTCGGCGATCGCCGACGCGGTGCATCTGGCCGACACCTGGCTTGACGGGGCAACCTCGCTACCCGCTGGCGCCACCAAGGCGGTGGGTTGGAGCCCCACCGACTGGGTCGACAACACCTTGGCTACCTGGAAACGGCTGTGCGATCCCATGGCCCAGCAGATCTCCACGGTCTGGGCGTCGTCGCTGCCGGAAGAGGCCAAGAGCATGGCCGGCCCGCTGCTGTCGATCATGTCGCAGATGGGCGGCATAGCGTTTGGTTCGCAACTGGGCCAAGCGCTGGGCCGGCTGTCCCGTGAGGTGCTGACGTCTACCGACATCGGTCTACCGCTGGGGCCCAAGGGGGTGGCCGCAATACTGCCCGGCGCCGTCGAATCGTTTGCCGCCGGACTCGAGCAACCGCGCAGCGAGATTCTGACGTTCCTGGCCACCCGTGAGGCCGCACATCACCGCCTGTTCAGCCACGTTCCCTGGCTGGCCAGTCAACTGCTCGGCGCCGTCGAGGCCTACGCCATGGGCATGAAGATCGATATGACCGGAATCGAGGAGCTGGCCCGCGATATCAATCCGACGTCGCTGGCCGATCCCGCCGCCATGGAACAGCTGCTGAGCCAGGGAGTATTCGAGCCCAAGGCAACGCCGGCCCAGACGCAGGCATTGGAACGACTCGAAACACTGCTCGCCCTGATCGAAGGCTGGGTGCAGACCGTGGTGACTGCGGCGCTGGGCGAGCGAATTCCGGGTGAGGCAGCGCTCAGCGAGACGCTGCGCCGACGCCGAGCCAGTGGCGGCCCCGCCGAACAGACCTTTGCGACGTTGGTCGGGCTGGAGCTGCGGCCACGCAAACTGCGGGAGGCCGGAGCGCTGTGGGAGCGCCTCACCCGGGCCGTCGGCATGGACGCCCGCGACGCCGTCTGGCAGCACCCGGACCTGCTGCCCGCCACTGACGATCTCGACGACCCGGCCGCCTTTATCGACCGTGTCATCGGCGGCGACACCAGCGGTATCGACGAAGCGATCGCCGAACTCGAGCGGGACCAGCAGGCCCGCGGCGCCGACGACTCCGGCCACGATGGCGGTCCTGTGGATAACTGAGCGGTGTGTCTGCTCGCAGTGTGGCACCGTCTCAGGTCATGCGGCGGGCTGCGTCTGCTCTGTATTCGTTGAATCCTGCGATGCCGGTGCTGCTAAGACCCGACGGTGCCGTGCAAGTGGGCTGGGATCCTCGTCGGGCTGTGCTCGTCCGTCCACCGCGTGGATTAACCGCGACAGGTTTGGCCGCGCTGCTGCGGTCCATGCGATCACCGATACCAATCACCGAGTTGCAGCGCCAAGCCGCCGAGCGTGGATTGGTTGACGGTGACGCCATGGCGAACCTTGTCGCGCAACTGGTTGGCGCGGGTGTAGCGACCCCCCTAGCCAACCCCGGAAACCTGGATTCCCGGCGTCGCGCCGCGTCCATCCGGGTCCACGGTCGCGGGCCGTTGTCAGACCTGCTCGTCCAGGCGCTGCGCTGCTCCGGTGCCCGGATCAGGCACAGCAGCCAACCACATGCGGCGGTGACTCCCGCGGGCGTGGATCTGGTGGTGTTGTCGGACTATCTGGTGGCCGATCCGCACATGGTGCGCGATCTGCACACCGAGAGAGTTCCGCATCTTCCCGTTCGGGTTCGTGACGGCACCGGGATGGTCGGGCCCCTGGTGGTCCCCGGCGTGACCAGCTGTCTCGGTTGCGCTGACCTGCATCGCAGCGACCGCGACGCCGCGTGGCCGGCCATCGCCGCCCAATTGCGGGACACCGTCGGGGTGGCCGACCGGGCCACGTTGTTAGCGACGGCGGCGCTGGCGCTCAGCCAAGTGAACCGGGTGATCGCCGCCGTGCGTGGACAGGAGGCGACCCCTGAGCCCCCGTCGGCGCTGAACACCACCTTGGAGTTCGATCTCAACGCTGGCTCTATCGTGGCGCGACAATGGACCAGGCATCCGCGGTGTTTTTGTTGACGTTACGTCTAACCCAGTCGTCCCTGCTCCGGCACGTTGGTCGAGATTGACGCATAGGCTCTGGCCAAGGTGTCGAGCACGTCCTCTGTCAGGGTGCGCTCGTTGCGGTGCTTGTCCAGCGTTTCGATGATCGCTCTGAACAGGGCGTCGGCAGCGTCGTGCTGCGTTGATCTTGCTGACATGGTTTCTTGCGGTCCACCCTCCTGCACATTTCACTGATGCGGCCAACACCACAACGCTTGTCGGCGCTTGTCGACGCTTGTCGACTCGGGGCAAGCTCAACCGTCCGCACCCAGGCAGTTGTTACCAGATCAACACCCCGACCGGATAACCGTCATGGATGATGGGAGTGTGTCAGATATCAAACGGGGCCGCGCCGCGCGCAATGCGAAGCTGGCCAGCATCCCGGTCGGCTTCGCCGGTCGGGCGGCGCTCGGGCTCGGCAAGCGACTGACCGGTAAGTCAAAAGACGAGGTTACCGCCGAGCTGATGGAGAAGGCCGCCAATCAGTTGTTTACCGTCCTCGGCGAACTCAAGGGTGGCGCGATGAAGGTCGGCCAGGCGCTGTCGGTGATGGAGGCCGCCATTCCCGACGAGTTCGGCGAACCCTACCGGGAAGCACTGACCAAGCTGCAGAAGGACGCCCCACCGCTGCCCGCCAGTAAGGTGCACCGGGTACTCGACGGACAGCTGGGCACCAAATGGCGGGAGCGGTTCAGCTCGTTCAACGACACCCCAGTGGCATCTGCCAGCATCGGCCAGGTGCACAAAGCAATCTGGTCGGACGGCCGAGAAGTGGCCGTCAAGATCCAGTATCCCGGCGCCGACGAGGCGCTGCGCGCGGACCTCAAGACCATGCAGCGCATGGTCGGCGTGCTCAAACAGCTCTCACCCGGCGCCGACGTCCAAGGGGTGGTCGACGAACTGGTTGAACGCACCGAAATGGAACTCGACTACCGGCTGGAGGCCGCCAACCAGCGCGCCTTCGCCAAGGCGTACCACGACCACCCGCGCTTCCAGGTGCCTCACGTCGTGGCAAGCGCACCGAAGGTGGTGATCCAGGAGTGGATCGAAGGTGTGCCGATGGCAGAGATCATCCGTCACGGGACCACCGAGCAGCGTGATCTGATCGGTACGCTGCTCGCCGAGCTCACCTTCGACGCACCACGGCGGCTGGGGTTGATGCACGGCGACGCCCACCCCGGTAATTTCATGCTGCTGCCCGACGGCCGGATGGGCATCATCGACTTCGGTGCCGTGGCACCGATGCCCGGCGGCTTCCCGATAGAGCTCGGGATGACGATTCGACTGGCCCGCGAGAAGAACTACGACCTCCTGTTGCCGACGATGGAGAAGGCCGGGTTGATCCAGCGAGGACGACAGGTGTCGGTTCGCGAGATCGACGAGATGCTGCGCCAATACGTCGAGCCCATCCAGGTCGAGGTCTTCCACTACACCCGCAAGTGGTTACAGAAAATGACCGTCAGTCAGATCGACCGCTCGGTTGCGCAGATCAGAACGGCGCGCCAGATGGACCTGCCGGCCAAGCTCGCGATTCCGATGCGGGTTATCGCATCGGTGGGCGCGATCCTATGCCAGCTGGACGCGCATGTGCCGATCAAGGCCCTGTCGGAGGAGCTGATCCCGGGTTTCGCCGAGCCCGACGCGATCGTCGTCTGAGCCGGCTCGCGCCGGCGGGCGCACCATCGCGGGCTATGCAACAGCATCCTTGCGCGGACGTCCGCGCGGACGCTTGTGACTCACGATCGAGCCTTGGTCGAATATCTCACCACCCCAAACGCCCCAGGGTTCAGCCCGCTGAAGCGCCGCGGCCAAGCACTGCCGCCTGATCGGGCAGCTCACACACAGTGTCTTGGCTACCTCGAGACCGGCCGGGGTATCGGCGAACCACAGATCGGGATCACCGACGTGGCACGGCAAAACCGGCAATCTTTGTCTGGGGGTCTGTCTGGGGACTGTCAGTACCGACACGTCCTGTTTCACCTGCTTCCTGGTCTGGTGGCGGTTCTTCGAAAGTGATCCGGACCAGGGATGCTGCGGTGGGCAGATGTCCCGAAAGTTTGGCCACGGATCCTGTGACTTCGGGTCCGTGGCCATCTGGCGAAACGGGGCTGATTACGTAGCGCTTACGTAGAGCCCCGCTCCACGGACTCGTCAGTCGCGGCGGCGACACGGTTCTTGCTATGGGGGGTTCCCGCGGTTGGCACCGCGGCAGCCGCGCCGACACCAAATGCGTTGTTGTCAATCACCGCGGCCGCCCTCCTCTCGTGTCGCGCGCGGTTGCCAGCCCCCCAATGCCATCTCCAGGCTGGCAGCAGAATGCGACCTGGAGGTTAACCGGTGGCAGCAGCTGACCACAACCGATTTTCTGACCTGCGCGTTTGCCGGTACAGGCCCGGTTCAGGTCCGACCGCGAACCAGCTGCAGCACGTCCGATCCGTATTGTTCCAGCTTGCGGGCACCGATGCCGGGGATCGCGATCAGCGCCGCGTCGTCGGTAGGTAGCAGCTCGGCGATCGCGATCAGGGTGTTGTCGGTGAAAACGACATAGGCGGGGACGTTCTGTTCCTTGGCGGTGCTCAGACGCCAGGACTTGAGCTGCAACAACAACTCCTCGTCGACGTCGGCTGCACACGTCTCACACCGCCGCAGCATGACGGCCGCCGAAGTGTTCAGCTCGTTGTTACAGATCCGGCAGCGCGCTGCGGCGCCCCGGTTGCGTCGGGATGTGCCCGGCACCGGATCGGCGCGCGTCTGCGGCGCAATGCCGTTGAGGAACCGCGAGGGCTTGCGGCTCTGGCGCCCGCCCGGGGACCGTGATAGCGCCCAGCTGAGCGCCAAATGGACTCGGGCCCGTGTGATTCCGACGTAGAGCAGCCGACGCTCTTCCTCTACGGGCTCGCTATTGGGGCCGTGTGCCAGCGCATGTGAGATGGGCAGCGTGCCGTCAGCCAATCCGACCAGGAACACCGCGTCCCATTCCAGTCCCTTGGCGGCGTGCAGTGAGGCCAGCGTGACGCCCTGCACCACCGGTGGGTGCCGCGCCTCCGCCCGCCGGCGTAGCTCGGCAAGCAGGCCTGGCAGCTGCAGTGCGGGACGCTGCGCCAGCTCGTCGTCGACCAGCTCGGCCAGCGCGGTGAGCGCTTCCCAGCGTTCCCTGGCGCGGGTGCCGACCGGCGGTTGTGCCGTCAGCCCCAGTGGTGCGAGCACCGCGCGAACCACGTCGGACAACGCGGCATCGGTATCACGTTCGGACACACGCTGTAAGGCAAGCAACGCCTGCTTGATTTCCTGACGGTTGAAAAACCCCTCGCCACCGCGAACCTGATAGGCGATACCCGCCTGGGTCAACGCCTCTTCATAAACCTCTGACTGCGCATTGACTCGGTAGAGAATGGCTACCTCGGATGGCGGAGTGCCCGATGCGATTAACCGGGCGATTGACGCCGCCACCGTGGCAGCCTCGGCGGGCTCGTCGGAATGCTCATGGAACGACGGGACCGGACCCGGCTCACGCTGGCCGGACAACCGTAGCTTGCTGCCGGCAACACGGCCCCGGGCGGCGGCGATCACCCGGTTAGCCAATGACACCACCTGCGGAGTTGACCGGTAATCACGCTCCAGCCGCACCACCGCGGCGTCCGGGAACCGCCGCGAGAAGTCGAGTAGGAAACGAGGCGAAGCCCCGGTAAACGAGTAGATGGTCTGGTTGGCGTCGCCGACGACGGTCAGGTCGTCCCGATCACCCAACCAGGCCGAGAGCACCCGCTGCTGCAGGGGGGTGACGTCCTGGTACTCGTCCACGACGAAACACCGGTACCGGTCCTGGAACTCCTCGGCCACCGCGGCGTCGTTTTCAATCGCGGCCGCGGTGTGCAGCAACAGGTCGTCGAAGTCAAGTAAGGTGACGCCGTCGCCGCGGGCCTTGAGCGCCTCGTATTCGGAGTAGACAGCCGCGATTTGCGCGGCGTCCAACGGGGGGTCTCGGCGTGCGGCCGCCACTGCGGTCACATACTCCTCGGGGCCGATCAGGGACGCCTTGGCCCACTCGATCTCGCCGGCCAGGTCACGCACATCATCGGTGCTGGCGTGCAGCCTGGTGCGGCTGGCGGCGCGGGCCACCACGGCGAACTTGCTGTCCAGCAGCTGCCAGCCGGTGTCAGCGATTACGCGCGACCAGAAGTACCGCAGCTGGCGATACGCGGCCGCGTGAAAGGTCAGCGCCTGCACAGCGCCGACGCCCGAACCGGTCCGTGCCGCGGCGTCGAGTGCGCGCAACCGGCTGCGCATTTCGCCCGCCGCGCGCTGGGTGAATGTCACAGCCAGCACCTGCCCGGCGGCGACGTGACCGCTCGCGACCAGCGAAGCGATCCGGTGAGTGATGGTGCGGGTCTTGCCGGTTCCGGCACCGGCCAGCACGCACACCGGTCCACGCGGAGCCAGTACGGCTTCGCGCTGCTGGTCGTCCAGCCCGGCAATCAATGGGTCGCTGGCTATCGACATGACGTCCATCTTGGCAGCGGTAGATGACAGACCGGGCGTGTCGCCACGCCGTGGGGCGTGCGACATGAACAACTGCCGAGCCGCCACACCGCCCGGGTCGTCGCCGCGCTAGGTTAGCGTGTCATGATCACCGCTGCGCTCACCATCTATACGACATCATGGTGTGGCTATTGCCTTCGACTCAAAACAGCGCTCACGGCCAACCGAATCGCTTACGACGAGGTCGACATCGAACACAACCGTGCGGCCGCGGAGTTCGTCGGCTCGGTCAATGGCGGCAACAGAACTGTTCCCACGGTGAAGTTCGCCGACGGGTCGACGCTGACTAACCCGAGCGCGGACGAGGTCAAAGCGAAGCTGGTAAAGATCGCGGGTTAACGACGTGGACTTTCATTCGCACGCTGCCCACGATTCGATGATCACGCGGGCGATCGAGATCGACCCGGGCAGTAGCAGTTTCGACTCCGACGCACTGGACCAATCGCCGGCGGCAAGCGCTGCGCGCACCTCATCGCGGGTGAACCACGCGGCTTCGGCGATTTCGCCGTCGCTGAACGAGAACTCCTCATCCGGGTCACCCAAGGCATGAAAGCCAACCATTAACGACCGCGGGAACGGCCACTGCTGGCTGCCCAGATAGCGCACATCGCGAACGGTCAGGCCGATTTCCTCGCGGATCTCCCGGGCGACGCAGACTTCGAACGACTCTCCGGCCTCGACAAAGCCAGCCAACAGCGAGAACATCCGTTCCGGCCACGCCGCCTGGCGAGCCAACACGGCACGATCAGCGCCGTCGTGAACCAGGCAGATCACCGCCGGGTCGATACGGGGGAACTCCTCATGACCGGTGATCGGGTTGACCCGTGACCAGCCGGCCCTGGCCGGTTTCGTCGGCGCGCCGTCTAGGGCGCTGAATCGTGCGTTGTCATGCCAGTTCAACAGCGCCGATGCCGACGACACCAGTTGGCTGCTGGTGTCGTCCATGATTCGGCCGAGCCCACGAAGGTCCACCGCCTCGGCTGGTATGTCGGGATCAGCGATCGGCTGCAGCGCTGCCCGCACCGCCCAGACGTGGCGGCCGCCCTCGACGCGACCCAGGAATACCGCCTCTGGCGGTGGCTTGTCGGCCAGCTCGATGGCCGCGCCAAGCAACACCCGGCCGTTGGCGACCAGCACGCGATTGCGGGAATCCACCCGCAGCAATGCCGCGCCTGGCCATCCCGCGGCGGCCGCCTCCATGTCGGTCCTCAGCCGGTCGGCCCGGTCGGCGCCGACGCGCGAAAGCAACGGAACGCTTCTCAGCTGAAAATCCACGCCGCTTACGTTCGTCACTGGCGCCCCACCTGGTGGCGACCCGCCGCGCCCGGCTCCGCCGCGCTTGCGATCGCCACTAGCGCCCCACCTGGCGAATATAGAGCAGCCGGTCGCTGGCCTCGATGGCGTCCACCTCGGGCGCCCCAATGCGCAGCAGCTGGCCGTCACGTACCACGCCGAGCACGATGTCGCGCAGGTGCCGCGGAGACCCGCCCACCTCGGCCTGCTCCACCTCACGTTCGGCAACGGCCAGGCCGGCTTCCGGGGTCAGCAGATCCTCGATCATCTCCACGACGCTGGGCGTCGTGGTAGCGATGCCGAGCAGCCGCCCGGCGGTCTCGGAGGAGACCACCACCGTGTCCGCACCCGACTGCCGCAACAAGTGCTGGTTTTCGGCCTCCCGGATGGACGCCACGATCTTGGCTTTGGGCGCAATCTCGCGCGCCGTCAACGTGACGAGCACAGCGGTGTCGTCGCGACTGGTGGCGACGATGATCGAAGACGCATGCTGAGTGCCGGCCAACCTCAGCACGTCGGACTTGGTGGCATCACCATGCACGGTGACCAGACCGGCTGCCGCGGCACGTTCGAGGACACCCGAATCGGTGTCGACGACCACAATTTCACCCGGAACTAACTCGTCACTGACCATCGCGGCCACCGCCGTTTTGCCCTTGGTGCCGTAGCCGATGACGACGGTATGGTTGCGCACTCTGCTCCTCCAACGCTGGATCTTGTACGCCTGACGGGATGTTTCCGTGAGGACTTCGAGAGTCGTGCCGACCAACAAGATCAAGAACGCAATCCGCAGCGGTGTGATGACGAAGATGTTGATCGCTCGCGCGAATTCGGAAATGGGCGTGATGTCGCCGTAGCCGGTCGTCGACAGCGTCACCGCAGCGTAGTAGAGGCAATCCAGAAACGTCAGCCGATCGCCCTGGGCGTCGAGGTAGCCGTCGCGGTCGACGTAGACGATCCCGGCGGTGAGCAGCAACGCCACCACAGCGACGACCACCCGGCGTGAAATAACGCGAGCTGGACTGGCCCGCCTTTGGGGAATGCGCAGCACGCCGACAAGCGCGTAACCAGGCTGCGCGGTCAGCTTCTCGTTGAGCCCCCGCAACCGCCGCCAGCTACCGGCCACCGAAATCCGTCACCGGTTAGCCCCAATGCACGCCAAACGCACGACACAAATGGTAACCACGTCAGGTGTCCGACCGCCGACCGGCGCAGTCGGTCAGTAGCATGGCCAACTCGCCGGGAGCGGGTAACTCGTCGGGGACGACCGTGATGCCGCTGCGCACGTAATAGAAGGCGGTACGCACCGAGGATGTCGGACATCCCCGCAATGCGGCCCAGGCCAGTCGATAGACAGCGAGCTGGACAGCGGCCTGCCGCATGGCTGCCGGCCCGTGCGGCGGCTTGCCGGTCTTCCAGTCCACCACGGTGGCACCGCCGTCGGGGTCGACGAACACCGCGTCGATGCGGCCGCGCACCACGGTATCGCCGATCGGCATTTCGAACGGCACTTCGACCGCCGCCGGGGTGCGAGCCGCCCACGATGATGCGGTGAACGCCCTCTGCAACGCGGCCAACTCCTCAGGATCGCCCACCTCGCGGTCCGCTGCACCTGGCAGGTCACCCAGGTCAAACAGCAGTTCAGCACCGTAAAATTGCTGAACCCAGGCGTGAAATGCATCGCCCAACCACGCGTGCGGGTCCGGGCGTTTTGGCAGCCGACACATCAGCCGCTGCCGCGCACCGACCGGGTCGCCGACCAGCTCCACCAAACTGCTGACCGACAAATGGTTCGGCAGACCACGGGCAGGTGCTCCCCGCGCCGCGTGCGCACGTTCAGCCAACAGTGCATCGACGTCAGTGGACCAGGGGGCATCGCCCGGGCGCGGGGGATGATCGATGTCGGTGGTGCTTCCGGGCAAGTCGGCCGACATGGCCGCCGCCACCAGCGCCGCGCCCCGCTCCACATCGCCGCGACGTGCGGCCAACGGATCAGCGGGCCAAACCGCCTCGATAGCGTTGTCACACAATGGGTTTCGCTCATCGCCGGCGGGCGCCGACGCCCACTGCTCGACGACTCCGCAAGGATCACCGGCAGCGGCCGAACGGTCAATGATGTCCTTGAGTTCGCACAGGAATTCCGATGGCCCGCGCGGCTTTGTCCCGGTGGGCCCCCAATGGTGGCCGGACACCAGCAGAGTGTCCTCAGCCCGGGTAACGGCCACGTACAACAGTCGACGCTCCTCGTCAACGCGCCGCCGATCGAGCAGGCGACGATGTTCGGAGATCTTGTCCGACAACTGTTTTCGGTCAGCGACAGCTGACGTGTCCAGTACGGGGATGCCGTGCGCGCCGGCCGAGGCGCGATCCCCACGCAGCAGCGGCGGTAGTTCGGCGGGGTCGGTAAGCCAGCTGCTGCGCGACACCGTCGACGGAAACACTCCGCGCGACAGGTGTGCCACCGCCACCACCTGCCATTCCAAGCCCTTGGCGGCGTGCACGGTCAGCACCTGGACCCGGTCGCAGGCGACGGTCAACTCGGCAGGCGGCAAACCGTTCTCGACCACCTCGGCGACGTCCAAATAAGCCAGCAGGCCCGCAACCGACGCCTCGCTGGACCTAGCGCTGGCCCGTTCGGCGTACCCCGCGACCACGTCGGCGAACGCATCAAGGTGCTCGGGTCCGGCCCAGCCACCTGAGACCGGGGCCGAGGCCCGCACCTCGCAATCGACGCCAAGCACGCGGCGCACCTCGGCTACTAGGTCGGGCAGGGAATGACCGAGGCGACCGCGCAGCGCGCTCAGTTCACCGGCCAAGGCGCCGATGCGCCCATATCCCGCCACCGAATACCCCTCGGCGGAACCTGGATCGCTGATGGCGTCGGCCAGACACGGATTGTCGGCGTCCGCGCTGGCCGCCATCGCGATCGATTCGGGCGACGCCGTTGACGGTGATTCGCCACTCAGCGTCAGCGCACGCCGCCACAGCGCGGCGAGGTCCCGGGCGCCGAGCCGCCACCGTGGGCCAGTCAGCACCCGCATCGCGGCCGCCCCGGCCGTTGGGTCGGCAACCAGGCGCAGCATGGCCACCACCTCGGCGACCTCGGGGATGGACAGTAGGCCGGCCAGCCCGACAACTTCAGCCGGGATTCCGCGGGCCCGCAGGGTATCAGCGATAGCGGCGGCGTCGGCGTTGCGGCGTACCAGCACCGCCGCGGTGGGCGGCTTGACACCGTCCGCTTCTGCCCGCTGGTAACGCATCCGCAAGTGGTCGGCGATCCATTCGCGTTCGGCCTGCACGTCGGGAAGCAACGCGCAGCGGACGGCTCCAGGCGGGGCATCCGGACGCGGCCGCAACGCGCGCACCGCAACCGAGCGCCGCCGCGCCTCCGCCGATATGCCATTGGCCACGCGCAGCGCTTGCGGCGGGTTGCGCCAGCTGGTCAGCAGCTCCAGCACCGGCGCGGGGGTGCCGTCCGATAAGGGGAAGTCGGTGGTGAACCGGGGCAGGTTCGTCGCCGAAGCGCCGCGCCACCCGTAGATCGACTGAATCGGGTCACCGACAGCCGTCAGCGCCAACCCGTCATCAACGCCGCCGCCAAACAGCGACGACAACACAACGCGCTGCGCGTGCCCCGTGTCCTGGTATTCGTCCAGTAACACCACCCGGTAGCGCCTCCGCAGATCCTGGCCAACTTGGGGAGAGGTCGCCGCCAACCGTGCGGCCGAGGCCATCTGCATGGCGAAATCCATCACTTTGCCGGCGTGCATCCGCTCACCCAACGCGTCAAGCAACGGCACCAACTCCGCGCGCTGGGTCTGGGTGGCCAGCATCCGCAGCAGCCACTGGCTGGGGCCGCGGTCACGCTGATAGCGGCCCGCCGGCAGAGCGTGGACCAGCCGTTCCAGCTCGACGTGGGTGTCGCGAAGCGCGCGGGTGTCGACCAGATGCTCGCCAAGCTGGCCCCATAACCGCACCACGATCGAGGTGACCGCCGCCGGGCTCTTGTCGGTGCACAGCACGCCGTCGTACCCGCTGACCACATCGAATGCCAGCTGCCACAGCTCGGTCTCGCTCAGCAACCTGGTATCGGGTTCCAGCGGTAGCAGCAGGCCGTAGTCGCGTAGTAGCGAGCCGGCAAAGGCGTGGTAGGTGCTGACTACCGGAGCGCAGGCCGCCGGGTCGCCGCAGCCGAGGCCGATACCGGCCAACCTGGCCAGACGGGACCGAACGCGGCGCAACAGCTGGCCCGCGGCCTTGCGGGTGAACGTCAATCCCAGCACCTGGCCGGGTTCCGCGTAGCCGTTGGCAACCAGCCACACCACCCGGGCAGCCATCGTTTCGGTTTTTCCGGCGCCGGCTCCCGCGATGACGACCAGCGGGCCGGGAGGTGCGGCGATTACCGCGGCCTGCTCAGCGGTGGGCGGGAAAAGTCCTAGCGCGCAGGCTAGTTCAGCTGGACTGTAGCGTGCCGGTGCCGCGGTTTGGGTCATGGCGCCGACCCTCGGACGTGGGCCGGACAGCCCGGCCGCAGCGGGCAGTGGGTGCACCCGTCGTTGCGCCGAGCGATGAACTGGGGACCGGCTGTCGCCGCGGCCAGCTGCCGGACGAGGTTGCGCCATTCGTCGCGCGCGGCCGGTGTGAGTGGATCCTGTTTGCGTTCGGCGACGCCAGCGGCCCCGCTTTTGCCGACATAGACCAGCCGGGCACCGCCGGGCTCGTCCCCGGCGCGCACCAAGCCTTCGGCCACCGCCAGCTGATACATCGCCAGCTGGGCGTGCTGCTGGGCATCGTCCTTGCTGACCGGTGTCTTGCCGGTTTTGATGTCGACGATCACCAGGCGGCCGGCCGGGTCGCGTTCCAGCCGATCCGCCCGGCCACGCAACCGAATTTTTCTGGCTTGACCGCTACCGTCCTCGAGGGCCCCATCGATGTCGACCTCCACGCCAACTTCGGTCAGCTCGGATCGACTCTGAGCTCGCCACTGTACGAACGCCTGGATCATCGCGCGGTGCCGGGCAAGCTCGTTGGCCGAATACCACTGAGCGCCGAACGGCAGATGGCCCCACACCCGGTCCAGTTCAGCCAGCAGTTGGGATTCGCTCCTGCCCGGCTCGGCAAACAGTGCGTGCAACACCGATCCGACGGCAGACGGCAGCTCGCGGGTGTTTGTTCCGCCGTGCCGCTCGGCCAGCCAGCGCAGTGGGCAGTCGTTGAGTGCCTGCAAAGTCGACGGCGTCAACGTGACGAGATCGTCGCTATCGCACAACGGATCACTCGTGCTGACCGGGGCCAGGCCATGCCACTCGGACGGGTCGGCACCTGGCACACCGGCTTTGGCCAACCGGGCCAATTGCGTTGCCGCACAATCGCGATCGGCGTCATCTACCGCGCAGGCAGGCGCGCACACCACAACGCGTAACCGGCCTACCACCGCCGCAGCCGACAACACGCGCGGCGCCGAGACCGGCTGCATCGCGACGGGTTCGCCATCGCCGTCGGCCCACTGGGCAATCTCGAAAAAGAACGCCGATGGCAGCACCGCCTCGTGCCCGCCCCCGCCCGCGTCGCTATCTACGGCGGTCACCAGCAACCGCCGCCGGGCCCGCCCCATCGCGGTCACCAGCAGCCGGCGCTCCTCGGCCAGCAACGGCGCGCGCATCGAGGCATCCTTCGTGACACCGTCGAGTTCGTCCAGCAGCCGCTGGGTGCCAAGCACACCGCCACGTGGAACCGTGTTGGGCCACAAGCCGTCCTGTAGGCCGGCGATAACTACCAGATCCCATTCGTGTCCCAGCGCGGCATGTGCGCTAAGGACCATGACCTGCTCTGTCGGGGCTGCCGGTTCGGGTCGCACAACCGGCAGCTGCAGCGCGGTGACGTGCTCGACGAGTCCGCGCAGGGACGCACCCGAGGTGCGGGACACGTAATGGTCGGTGATGTCGAACAAGGCGGTCACCGTTTCCAGGTCCCGGGTGGCCTGGACAGCCGCCGCACCACCATGCTCGCTGGCCGCCAGCCAGCGGCGTTGCAGACCCGACCGTTGCCAGGCAGCCCATAGCGTGTGGCGCGGATCCTGGCCACCCAGACTTCCTGAGCGGTGGCAGCGCGCGGCCGCGGTCAGCACGGCACGCACGCGCCGCAGTGCCCGCGACCCTGGCCCCGATGGCGGCGCGTCGCCGCCGAGCACTTCCACCAGCAGGTCGCCGAACTTCCTCGAAGTCTGGCCGGGACGTGCGCGTTGCAGAGTCCGGCGCAGCTGGCGAAGTGATACCGGGTCCACACCACCAATCGGCCCGGTGAGCAGGAGCAGCGCCTGGTCGCCGTCGAGCCCGTCAGCCGTCGCCTCGAGCACCGTGAGCAGCGCCCGTACCGCCGGCTCCGCGGACAACGGCCCGCCAACTGCAGGTGGGGCCACCGGCACCCCGGCGGCGGCCAGAGCGCGCGGCAACCGCACAGCGCGCGGCACCGACCTGACGATCACCGCCATCTGCGACCAAGGCACCCCATCGATCAGGTGCGCGCGTCGCAGCGCGTCGGCAATCATCGCTGCCTCAGCGTGCGCCGAACCGGCCAGGCGCACCGTCACCGATCCGACCTCGGTCCCGGTGCCCTCGATTCGCCGACCGACGCTTCGACCCGGTAGCCGTCGTGCGATGCCGGTGACGGCCCGCGCCACGGCGGGTGCACACCGATGAGAGACCGTCAACGTCACCGACGGAATGGGGGCACCACCTGCTGGCGGCGGATCGTCGGCCAGCAGGCCGGTGGGCTCGCCGCCGCGGAACCCGAACACCGCTTGGTTCGGATCACCGGCGATCAGGGCCAGCTCGGTGCCCGCCGCCAGCATCCGGACCAGGCGTGCCGCCTGCGGATCAAGTTGTTGGGCGTCGTCGACCAAAAGGGTCCGGACCCGGGCGCGTTCGGCGGCCAGTAACTCAGGATCGACCGCGAAGGCCTCCAAAGCTGCCCCCACCAGTTCGGCGGCACTCAGCGCCGGCGCCGTGGCCTGCGGCGCCGCCAGCCCCACCGCACCCCGCAACAACATCACCTGCTCGTACCGCTGGGCGAATTGACCGGCGGCGATCCATTCCGGACGGCCGCGGCGACGGCCCAGTTGCTGCAACTCCAGCGGGTCCAGGCCGCGTTCGGCGCAACGTGCCAACAGGTTTCGCAGCTCGGTGGCGAAGCCGGCGGTAGTCAGCGCGGGCCGCAGATGCGCAGGCCAGGTGGTGGTGGCGGCCGGTCCGTCTTCGGCGTCCCCGGCCAGCAGTTCCCGAATGATGGCGTCCTGCTCGGCGCTGGTAAGCAGCCGCGGCAAGGCGTCACCGGCGCGCTGTGCGGCCTTGCGCAAGACCGCATAGGCGTAGCTGTGCACGGTGCGTACCACCGGTTCGCGGATCGCCGCCCGGCAAGGGCCGTTGGTGCGCGACCGCAGCAGCGCCGTCGTCAGCGCACTGCGGGCCCGCATGCCCATTCGGCCGGAACCGGTCAGCAGCAGAACCGACTCCGGGTCGGTGCCGGCGCCGATGTGAGCGACCGCGGCCTCAACCAACAGTGTGCTCTTACCGGTGCCCGGGCCGCCCAGCACAAGCACCGGACCGCGCAAACCCGGCGCGAGGGCCGCACCCGCCTCGACACCCCAGATATGTGACATAGCCGCATGACATCACGAGGGTCTGACAAGCTCGGATACTGGAGCTGGCAAGAAAACCGAAAACGCGATGTGAGGGGTGGCTACCATGGCGGCGGTCGTAGGCGGCGGTCCACAGGACGAAATACCCGAAGCCGATGCGGTGGAGCAAGGGCGTGCTGTCGATTTCGACGACGAAGCCGGGTTGGACACCGCCTACCTCAGCGGCGGCGCCGGCGACCGAGACGCCAGCGAAGCCGACGTCGTCGACCAAGCCTTCGTCGTTCCGGTCGCCGACGACGAAGAAATCGACCGGTAGCAGGCGTCGCCGGGCTGGCATCATCGACGCGTGATCATCGACCTTCACGTACAGCGCTACGGCCCGTCAGGGCCCGCGCGGGTGCTGACCATCCACGGAGTGACCGAGCACGGGCGCATCTGGCACCGGTTAGCCCATCACTTGCCCGAAATCCCCATCGCCGCACCCGATCTGCTGGGCCACGGTAGGTCACCATGGGCCGCGCCGTGGACCATCGACGCCAACGTGTCCGCCCTGGCAGCACTCCTCGACAATCAGGGCGACGGTCCGGTAGTGGTGGTCGGACACTCCTTCGGCGGCGCTGTCGCTATGCACCTGGCCGCGGCCCGCCCAGACCAGGTCGCGGCGCTGGTGTTGCTCGACCCGGCGGTCGCTCTGGACGGGTCCCGGGTACGCGAGGTGGTCGACGCCATGCTGGCCTCTCCCGACTACCTGGACCCCGCCGAGGCCCGGGCCGAGAAGGCGACCGGTGCCTGGGCGGACGTGGACCCCCCAGTGCTCGACGCCGAACTCGACGAGCACCTCGTCGCATTGCCCAACGGTCGGTACGGTTGGCGTATCAGCCTGCCGGCGATGGTGTGCTACTGGAGCGAACTGGCCCGCGACATCGTGCTGCCGCCGGTGGGAACGGCAACCACGCTGGTTCGGGCGGTCCGTGCGTCACCGGCGTACGTCAGCGACCAGCTGCTCGCGGCCCTGGACAAACGGCTAGGAGCCGATTTTGAGCTACTAGACTTCGACTGCGGGCACATGGTGCCCCAAGCCAAGCCCACTGAGGTCGCGGCGGTGATCCGCAGTCGACTGGGACCGCGCTAGCCATGGCGCCGGTGACCGACGAACAGGTGGAGCTGGTGCGCTCACTGGTCGCGGCCATCCCACTCGGCCGGGTGTCCACCTACGGCGACATCGCAGCTCTCACAGGGCTTTCCAGTCCGCGTATTGTCGGCTGGATTATGCGGACCGATTCCTCGGATCTGCCCTGGCACCGGGTGATCAGAGCCTCCGGGCGCCCAGCACAGCACCTGGCCACCCGGCAGTTGGAGTTGTTGCGCGCAGAGGGCGTTCTCAGTGTTGACGGCCGGGTGGCGCTGAGCGAGATCCGCTATGAGTTTCCGCCGGGCTGAGTAGGTTTAGAGCACTAGCCGCACTAGGGCCGCGGTGTGGGCCAGGCCGGGAAACGCTTCGGCGGTGGATCGTGGGTGCAGCGCGTACACTGCTAGGCGGAACATCAACGCGCGCAACAACATCTGGGGCCACTCCGGCAGCGCGTTCCACCGCTCGATGAGCCCGTCGTCGGCCGCACCCCAGGACAGCGCGTCGACGACGGCCACCCCGGCCGCCCAGGATGCGGGCCGCCAGTAGGGCGTGATGTCGGTGATCCCTGGAGGGGCGGTGCCCGCGAAAAGCACTGTACCGTAAAGATCTCCGTGCACCAGCTGGTTCGGGCTCTTGGTCGGCTTACGCAACCCGGCAAGCTGATTGATCAGATCGATCGATCGCTGGGGGTCCGCTGCCGGGGGGGCGGTCGGCACGCCCGGTGGGACCGACTGTAATGGCCGCTCCTCCCACCCAGCTCGGTCTGCGGCGACGAACACATCGATCTCGGCCCAGGGCGCCGCGGGTCCCTGGGTCAAGAATCGGGGGCGTTCCAGTTTTCCGGTGGCCTCATGCAGCCGCACCGCCGCCGAGACGACCTCATCATGCCTAGGCTCCGGCGCGCCGGCGACGAACGTGTCTGCCCGCCAACCAGACACCACGTACCGGCCGTCGGTCGATCGGACGGGCCGAGCCAGGCGTACGCCGTCGACGAACAACGTCTCGCGCACCCGGGCCGACCAGGCCGCGCGGGCGTTGTCGGCCACCATCGACAACACCACCTCGCCGCATCGCCAGCCACCTTCCCAACCGGCACCCAACAGGATGGGTTGCGCACCTGCCAAACCGAACGCCACCAACACGTGCTCGGGCGGCGGCTCGACATTCACACCGGTCAGCCTAGTAGAGCCCATCGGGGTGTATTGGGCCTGTATCGGTCCTAGTACATCACCATGTCGGGCTGCATCTGCTTGGCCCACGCGACGATCCCACCCTGCAGGTGTACCGCGTCGGAGAAACCGGCTTTCTTGACCGCAGCCAATGCCTCGGCCGAGCGCACGCCCGTCTTGCAGTACAGCACGGCGGTGCGGTCCTGGGGGAGCTTGGCCAGACCCTCACCCGAGTTGATCAACGATTTCGGAATCAGTTGGGCTCCGTCGATATGCACGATGTCCCACTCCACGGGATCGCGAACGTCGATCAGTGCCAGCTTACGGCCGGAGTCCAGCCAGTCGCGCAGCTCGCGCGGCGTGATGGTGGAACCTTTGGCCGCCTGGGCGGCATCGTCAGCAACCACGCCGCAGAACTGTTCGTAGTCGACCAGCTCGGTGATCTTCGGTGTCGATGGGTCCTTGCGGATGGTGATCGTGCGATAGCTCATCTCCAGCGCGTCGTACACCAGCAACCGGCCAAGCAGTGTTTCACCTATCCCGGTGATCAGCTTGATCGCCTCAGTGCCCATCACCGATGCGACCGAGGCACAGATAATGCCCAGCACCCCGCCTTCAGCACAGGACGGCACCATGCCCGGCGGCGGCGGCTCGGGATACAGGTCGCGGTAGTTGACACCCAACCCGTCGGGGGCGTCCTCCCAAAACACCGATGCCTGGCCCTCGAAGCGGTAAATCGACCCCCACACGTACGGCTTGCCAGCCAGCACCGCGGCGTCGTTGACCAGATACCGGGTGGCGAAGTTGTCGGTGCCATCCAAGATCAGGTCGTACTGCTTGAACAGGTCGACGGCGTTGCTCGGCGCAAGCCGCAGCTCGTGTAGTCGCACCCGGATCAGCGGGTTGATCGCGACAATCGAATCGCGCGCCGACTGAGCCTTGGAGCGCCCGACGTCAGCTACCCCATGGATGACCTGGCGCTGCAGGTTCGACTCGTCAACCACATCGAAGTCGACGATGCCGATGGTGCCGACGCCGGCGGCGGCCAGATACAATAACGTGGGCGCTCCGAGCCCGCCGGCGCCGATCACCAGTACTCGCGCGTTCTTGAGCCTCTTCTGCCCGTCAACACCCAGGTCAGGAATGATGAGATGGCGGCTGTAGCGAGCTACCTCTTCACGGCTGAGCGCGGATGCTGGCTCAACTAGTGGCGGCAAGGATGTCGACACCGAATATCTCCTCGGTTATATCCGAAACGTCTGCTGCGCGTCGTCCTGCAAATACCTCAACGCCCAGCTTGCCACCTTTGCTTCCCCGGGTTAGGGAATCGGGTAGGGCCAGGGATTGAATCGGCAGGTCTTTCCATCCGCCTTAACGAAGTCGGGGTCAAACTTGGCCGCGTCGTCATTGGAGGTGGAAAACGTCTGCTGCATCATTACCGGAGCCAGACCGCCTTGTTGGTCGCACGGCTCGTGGCGCAGGTAACCGATGGCATGACCGACCTCGTGGTTGATCACATATTGCCGATAGGAACCTACGTCACCTTCGAATGGAACGGCTCCGCGTACCCAGCGCGCCTCGTTGATGAACACCCGCGATTGGCGATCCATGCCGCCGAACGACGGGTTGTAGCAGGACGTCTCGAGCCGGAATTCGTAGCCACACCCCCCGCGCACTGTCGTCGGCGACACCAGCGAAATCCGGAAGTCGGGTTTTCCGCTGTCGATCCGCACGAACGCGAATTGCGGATTGTGGGTCCAGCCCTTGGGATTGGTCAACGTCTGGTCGACCATCTGGGCGAATGCGTTGTCACCGCCGTACATTGTGGGATCAAGACCGTTCTCGATCTCGACGGTATACCTGAACACTTTGACGGTGCCTTGACCGACCTGGGGAGTAGTGCCCGGAACGACACGCCAGGTCTTGTCACCAGCCTCGGTGAACGGGCCGCCATCCGGCAGCGTCCCGGCCGGCAGATTGGCATCGAACACTGCAAGACCGCGAGGCGGTGCGTCGAGGATCGCGGTCCCCACCACACCAATGGCCGGCGAGTCCCGGACGGTCTGGGCCGCCGCGGGCCTTGGCGTGCTCGTCCCGGTCACCGTCTGGTACACCACCACCGTGGTCAGCACCATCAGAACCGGCAGGGCGTAGGCGCGCCAGCCGTACGTGGACACGAACCGCCCCAACCAGGTTTGTTTGCGCCATTGACGCTTCCGGTCGCGGCGGGCCCGGACCCGTCTGTCAGTCGCGGCGAGCGGGTCGCGCAGGGCCCGCAGCGGCTCACGCCACTCGTCACGCAGCACGGGTACTCGACTCGTGCTTCCGGCGGGCCACGGAGACGTCATTTCCTCAGGATGACACAGCTGGCCCGGGTCGCGACCCTGGCGCGCCCGAATGCAACACCCAACAAACTATCCCGCCGCTACCGATGCCGCAGGTAGTAATGTCATTCCGACAGACGCGCGGCGGTGGGGGTTGGCACAGTGGCCCTCGAATTAGTGTGATCAGATTGAGGACTGATGAGCGATCTCGCCAAGACAGCGCAGCGACGTGCCCTCAGATCGTCCGGCAGCGCTCGGCCAGACGAAGACGTTCCGGCCCCGAACCGGCGCGGCAACCGACTGCCTCGCGACGAGCGCCGCGGCCAATTGCTTGTCGTTGCCAGTGACGTCTTCGTCGATCGGGGTTACCACGCGGCCGGTATGGACGAGATCGCGGATCGGGCGGGAGTCAGTAAACCCGTTCTGTATCAACATTTTTCGAGCAAGTTAGAACTTTACCTGGCTGTGCTTCATCGGCACGTGGAAAACCTGGTGTCCGGCGTGCATCAGGCGCTGAGCACGACTACCGACAACCGGCAGCGGTTGCACGTGGCCGTCCAGGCGTTCTTCGACTTCATCGAGCACGACAGCCAGGGTTACCGGCTGATCTTCGAGAACGACTTCGTCACCGAGCCCGAGGTCGCCGCACAGGTGCGGGTGGCCACCGAATCGTGCATCGACGCAGTGTTCGCGCTGATCAGCGCCGATTCCGGACTGGACCCGCACCGCGCCCGGATGATCGCGGTGGGCTTGGTCGGAATGAGCGTCGACTGCGCCAGATACTGGCTGGACGCCGACAAGCCGATTTCCAAGTCCGACGCCGTCGAGGGCACCGTGCAGTTCGCCTGGGGCGGGTTGTCCCACGTCCCGCTTACCCGCTCGTAGCAACCTTTCCGGCGGACCCAGCTGCGGCGTCCACCCCGACGCCGAAGCCCACCCGGCGGGCGTCTGCGACACCGATCTCGACATAGGCGATCCTGGCGGTGTGAATTAGGAAGCGACGGCCCCGCTCGTCGGTCAGGGTCAGCAAACCAGAGTCGTCGCGCAGCGCGTTGCTGACGAGTTCTTCTACCTCACTGGGCGTCTGCGCACTGGAGAACACCAGCTCGCGCGGACTGTCCGTGATACCGATCTTGACCTCCACGGTGGCCCCTTCCATTGGCATTCCGTCACAGGCGTGTCACCAGCAGGCTAGTAGACGCCCCTGGCCCCCATAACGGTTAGGTCTAGGCCAGCCCGACACGCCGCCAGACACCCCATCCGCCGGCAGGGGCTCGATAACATCAGCACCATCGGTAACACAGTTAACGACCTCTACGAGTGCGTTCGGAACGTCCGGGAAGTCCAGGACTACCCGGACGACGAGAGCTCGAGCGGCTTCGGGGCTGGCCGGACCTGTTCGGAAGGCGAGTTTGCCTGGGCGGCTGACCGCCGATGGCGCCCGGTAGCTGCGATCCTCGGCAGTGTGGTGGCGCTTGGCGCGGTCGCGACCGCAGTCATTATCAACAGCGGAGATAGCACGTCGACCAAGGCCATTGTCGGGGCACCAGCCCCGCGCACGGTGATATCCACCTCGCCACGACCAACGGCCCCGACCAGCACGTCACCCCACCCTTCGCCCAGCACCTTGCGGCCGCAGCTCCCGCCGGAGACGGTCACCACGGTGGCACCGCCGGGCACCGGGCCTACTACCGTGCCGACGCGAACCCCCACCGCCGCGCCACCTCAGACTGCTGTGCCACCGCCGGCGCCGCTGAATCCGCGCACCGTCGTCTACCGCGTGACCGGCACCAAGCAGCTGTTCGACCTGGTGAACGTCGTCTACACCGATGCGCGGGGCTTCCCGGTGACCGACTTCAACGTGTCGCTGCCGTGGACGAAGATGGTCGTTCTGAACCCCGGCGTGCAAACCGAATCGGTCGTCGCGACCAGCCTTTACAGTCGTCTCAACTGCTCGATCGTCAATACCGGCGCTCAGACGGTGGTGGCGTCAACCAACAATGCGATCATCGCGACATGCACTCGCTAGATCTGGGATCTAGCTGAGACCCAGTTCCCGCATGCGTTGGTCGTGGGTCTGCTGCAACCGGTCGAAGAAGGCACCAAGCTGGCTCAGTCCACCACTACCGGACACCACCAGGTCGACCAGCTCGTCGTGGTCGGCCAACACCAGCTGGGCCTGCGTTATCGCCTCGCCGAGCAGACGACGCGACCACAGCGCCAGTCGGCTGCGCTGTTTGCCGCTGGCCGTCACCGCTGCGCGCACTTCGGCGACGACGAACTGAGAGTGCCCGGTCTCCGACAACGCCGCCCGCACCACGTCAGCAACCTCGTCAGGCAGCCCGTCGGCGATCTCCAGATACAAATCGGCGGCCAACGCATCGGCAACATAGGTCTTCACCAGGGCTTCCAGCCATGTGCTCGGCGTCGTCAGCCGGTGGTAGTTTTCTAACGCTGAGGTGTACTTCGACATCGCCGACACCACGTCGACGCCGCGACGTTCCAACGCATTGCGCAGCAGCTCGTAGTGCCCCATCTCGGCGGCGGCCATGGATGCCATCGAGATCCTTCCCCGCAGATCCGGGGCCATGCGCGCCTCATCGGTCAATCGGTAGAAGGCGGCAACTTCGCCGTAGGCCAGCAACGCGAACAATTCGTTGACGCCGGGATGATCCGCCGGCAGCCGTGGCCTGGGTGAATCGGCCACCTGATCGGCGGATGAGGGCGATGGCATGGCAACACTCTAGTAGGCAGGCTCAGCGGCAAATGGGAACCTGCTGGCCGACCAGCTATCATGCTCGTTAGGTGGCGGCATTGGTTCGACTGCCGCTACCGGCGAAATGTGCGTGCATGGAGTCTGCCCCGCCTGGACTGTGCTAGGGGCCGGCGACTCGGCGACGTAATCGGAGTCGGAACTCATGCGCGCGTGAACCGCGACAGAGAAACACCGACACACGACCGACACCGTCACCGAAAGGCCGCTTACCCTCGTATGACCGCAGTGAAACACACAACTGAATCAACATTTGCCAAACTTGGAGTCCGCGACGAAATAGTCCGCGCATTAGGGGAAGAGGGCATCAAACGGCCCTTTGCTATCCAGGAACTCACCCTGCCACTCGCGCTCGACGGCGAGGACGTGATCGGCCAGGCCCGCACCGGCATGGGCAAAACGTTCGCTTTTGGCGTGCCGCTGCTGCAGCGCATCACCTCCGGCGACGGCACGAGACCGCTCACTGGCGCTCCGCGGGCCCTGGTCGTAGTCCCCACCCGCGAGCTGTGTCTACAGGTCACCGATGACCTGGCCACGGCGGGCAAGTACCTGACCGCCGGCCCCGACACAGACGACGCTGCCGCGGTACGGCGCCGGCTGTCGGTGGTGTCCATCTACGGGGGACGGCCCTACGAGCCGCAGATCGAGGCGCTACGCGCCGGCGCCGACGTCGTGGTCGGCACCCCGGGTCGGCTGCTCGACCTGTGCCAGCAGGGCCACCTGCAGCTGGGCGGGCTATCCGTGTTGGTGCTCGACGAGGCCGACGAGATGCTCGACCTGGGCTTCCTGCCCGATATCGAGCGAATCCTGCGGCAAATTCCCGCCGACCGACAGTCGATGTTGTTTTCGGCGACCATGCCGGACCCGATCATCACGCTGGCCCGAACGTTCATGGTCCGGCCCACGCATATCCGGGCTGAGGCACCACATTCCTCAGCGGTTCACGACGCGACCGAGCAGTTCGTCTACCGCGCCCATGCGTTGGACAAAGTGGAGTTAGTCAGCCGGGTGCTGCAGGCTCGTGACCGCGGCGCGACGATGATCTTCACCCGCACCAAGCGGACCGCCCAGAAGGTCGCCGACGAGTTGACCGAGCGCGGTTTCGCAGTCGGCGCCGTGCACGGTGATCTCGGACAGCTGGCACGCGAGAAGGCGCTCAAGGCGTTTCGCACTGGCGGCATCGACGTATTGGTGGCCACCGACGTGGCCGCCCGCGGCATCGACATCGACGACGTTACCCACGTGATCAACTATCAGTGCCCCGAAGACGAGAAGATGTACGTCCACCGCATCGGTCGCACCGGCCGTGCCGGCCGAACCGGGGTCGCGGTCACCCTGGTGGACTGGGACGAGCTGCCCCGTTGGAGCATGATCGACCAAGCACTGGGCCTGGGCTCCCCCGATCCGGCCGAGACATACTCCAACTCGCCGCATCTGTATGCCGAGCTGGCCATCCCGGCCACGGCCGGCGGTACCGTCGGCCCGGCGCGCAAATCGCAGGGCAGGCGACGTGACACCGACTGCGACGGCCAGAAAACGGCACAGCACGCCCGCAATACCCCCAGGCGTCGGCGCACCCGCGGCGGCAAACCCGTCACCGGACACCCCGGCACCAACCCAATCAGCAGCCCAATCGTGGGCGGCGACGCCACCTCGGAGCCGGGCTCCGGCACCGCATCAGATTCCGGGTCCGATGTTGTGTCCGGCTCCCGGTCCGGCAACGGCGAAGCTGCGCGACGCCGTCGTCGCCGCCGCCGACGCCCGACGCACGCCCAGGACGGCTTCGCCGCGCGGGCTAACTGACCCGCCCACCGCATGGTTAAACCGGAGCGCCGCACCAAGACCGATATCGCGGCCGCCGCGACGATCGCGGTCGTGGTGGCCGTGGCCGCGTCGTTGATCTGGTGGACCAGCGACGCCCGCGCCACCATCAGCCGGCCGGCGGCGGTTGCGGTGCCCACCCCGGCCCCGGCTCGCGAGGTCCCGACCTCGCTGAAGCAGCTGTGGACCGCCGCCAGCCCAGCCACCCGCGTTCCCGTGGTGGTGGGCGGAACAGTGGCTACTGGCGACGGACGCCAGGTGGACGGGCGCGACCCAGCCACCGGTGAGTCGCTCTGGAGTTACGCCCGAGACACCGATCTGTGTGGGGTGACCTGGGTCTACCACTACGCCGTCGCGGTCTATCGGTACGACCGGGGTTGCGGTCAGGTCAGCACCATCGATGGATCCACCGGTCGCCGGGGAGCCGCCCGCAGCGGCTACGCGGATCCGCGGGTGCGTCTTTTTTCCGACGGCACCACGGTGTTGTCGGCCGGGGACACGCGCCTGGAACTGTGGCGTTCAGACATGGTCCGGATGCTGGCCTACGGCGAGATCGATGCCCGGGTGAAACCGTCGAACCGCGGCCTGCAGTCCGGGTGCACGCTGGAGTCGGCGGCGGCCAGCTCGGCGGCCGTATCGGTGCTTGAAGCGTGTACGAACCAGGCTGACCTGCGGCTTGTGCTGTTACGCCCGGGCAAGGAGGACGACGAGCCCATCCAGCGCATTGTCCCGGAACCGGGGGTCCGGCCGGGTTCGGGCGCCCGGGTATTGGTGGTATCGCAGAACAACACCGCCGTGTACCTGCCTGCAAGATCAGGCGCGCAACCGAGAGTCGACGTGATCGACGAGACCGGCGCCACAGTTTCGAGCACGCTGCTGGCCAAGCCACCGTCAACTTCGGCCGTGGCGTCGCGGACCGGCAACCTGGTGACCTGGTGGACGGGCGACGCGTTGTTGGTCTTCGACGCGGGCAACCTGACCCAGCGCTACACCATTGCCGCTGGCGAGACGACTGCGCCGGTGGGGCCAGGGGTGATGATGGCAGGTCAACTCCTGGTGCCGGTCACCGGCGGGATCGGTGTCTATGACCCGGTCAGCGGTGCCAACAACCGTTATATCCCGGTGACCCGGCCGCCAAGCACGTCAGCAGTGATCCCGGCAGTTTCTGGATCCAGGGTCATTGAGCAACGTGGCGACACACTAGTCGCTCTGGGTTGATCGCCTATGTTGGCGCGAGCAGACGCAAAATCGCCCGAAACCGATGGCTTTCGGGCGATTTTGCGTCTGCTCGCGCTACAGGTCCACCGTGAAGGTGGGCAGCGGCCTACCTGTCTTCCAGTGTTTGAGCAGCGCCTGCGCCAGCTCGCGGTAGGCCACCGCGCCTTTGTTCTTGCGCCCAGCCATCACCGACGAGCCCGAGGCGCTGGCCTCAGCGAAGCGCACAGTACGGGGGATGGGCGGAGCCAGCACCTGTAGGTCGTAGCGGTCGGCGACATCGAGCAACACGTCACGGGTGTGGGTGGTTCGAGAGTCGTACAGCGTCGGCAGTGCACCCAACAACCGCAGATTCGGATTGGTGATCTGCTGGACATCGGCGACCGTCCGCAGAAACTGGCCGACACCCCGGTGCGCCAGCATCTCGCACTGCAGCGGCACGATGGCCTTGTCGGCGGCCGTCAGCCCGTTGAGGGTGAGCACACCCAGCGACGGCGGACAGTCGATGATGACCACGTCGAACCGGTCGGAGAATTTGGCCAACGCGCGTTTGAGCGCGTACTCACGGCCTGCCCGCATCAGCAGCATTGCCTCGGCGCCCGCCAAGTCAATGTTGGCCGGCAGCAACGTCATTCCCTCCATGGTGGTGACCAGCACGGCGTTGGGCTCGACTTCACCGAGCAACACCTCGTGCACAGACACCGGTAGTTTGTCGGGATCTTGACCAAGGGAGAAGGTCAGACAACCTTGCGGATCCAGATCGACGAGCAGCACGCGCCGTCCCTTTTCCACCATCGCCGCACCGAGCGAGGCGACCGTAGTCGTCTTGGCCACCCCGCCCTTCTGGTTGGCCACCGCTAGCACCCGGGTATCAGTCATAGGCGCCGCTCTCCCCCGCAAGCGGCAGGGACCCCCACCTCATCGTGCTCTCCCTTCGTCGTCGCCCGCGCAGTCACAGTGTCATCCTGGCATGCTGCTCGCACAGTGGTTCGGGCGACAGGCCTAGGATGTCGTCGGGCACAATCTGTCGGTATGGGCGTGCGCAACCACCGATTGCTACTGCTCCGCCACGGCGAGACCGCTTGGTCGACGCTGGGCCGGCACACCGGCGGTACCGAGGTCGAGCTGACCGATACCGGGCGAACGCAGGCAGAGCTGGCTGGTCAGCTGCTGGGTGAACTCGAACTTGACGACCCGATTGTCATCTGTAGCCCGCGTCGACGGACGTTGGATACTGCCAAGTTGGCCGGCCTGACGGTGAATGAGGTAACTGGGCTGCTCGCCGAATGGGATTACGGTTCCTATGAGGGCCTTACGACGCCGCAGATCCGGGAATCCGAACCCGATTGGCTGGTGTGGACGCACGGCTGCCCAGCTGGAGAAAGCGTCGCACAGGTAAACGATCGCGCTGACAGCGCCGTCGCGCTGGCCCTGGAGCACATGTCCTCACGCGACGTGTTGTTTGTCAGCCATGGCCACTTCTCCCGCGCGGTGATCACGCGCTGGGTCCAGCTACCGCTCGCCGAAGGCAGCCGTTTCGCGATGCCCACCGCCTCGATCGGGATCTGCGGGTTCGAGCACGGCGTGCGTCAGCTCGCCGTGCTCGGGTTGACCGGTCATCCGCAGCCGATCGCAGCCGGGTGAGCGCACACGTGGCAACCTTGCACCCAGAACCACCGTTCGCACTGTGCGGACCAAGAGGCACCCTGATTGCCCGCGGGGTGCGGACACGATACTGCGACGTGCGGGCCGCGCAAGCGGCACTTCGCTCAGGTACAGCACCAATACTGTTGGGCGCGTTGCCTTTCGACGTGAGCAGACCCGCCGCATTGATGGTGCCGGATGGCGTGCTGCGGGCCCGGAAGCTGCCTGACTGGCCGACCGGCCCGCTGCCCAAGGTACGCGTCGCCGCCGCCCTTCCGCCACCTGCCGACTACCTGACCCGGATCGGCCGCGCACGGGATCTGCTGGCCGCCTTCGACGGCCCGTTGCACAAAGTGGTGCTCGCGCGCGCCGTGCAACTGACCGCCGATGCTCCGCTGGACGCGCGGGTACTGTTGCGCAGGTTGGTCGTCGCCGACCCGACCGCTTACGGCTATCTCGTCGACCTCACCTCTGCGGGCAACGACGACACCGGGGCAGCCCTGGTCGGCGCCAGCCCAGAGCTTCTGGTCGCACGATCCGGCAATCGCGTCATGTGCAAGCCATTTGCCGGCTCAGCCCCACGCGCCGCCGACCCCAAACTCGACGCCGCCAACGCGGCCGCACTAGCCAGTTCGGCCAAGAACCGACACGAACACCAATTGGTCGTCGACACGATGCGGGTAGCCCTAGAGCCACTATGCGAGGACCTGACAATCCCAGCCCAGCCCCAGTTGAACCGCACCGCAGCCGTTTGGCATCTGTGCACCGCGATCACCGGCCGGCTGCGCAACATCTCGACGACGGCAATCGATCTGGCTTTGGCGCTACATCCCACCCCGGCGGTTGGTGGGGTCCCGACAAAAGCTGCCACCGAGCTCATCGCCGAACTCGAGGGCGACCGTGGCTTCTACGCCGGCGCGGTTGGTTGGTGCGACGGCCGGGGCGACGGCCATTGGGTGGTGTCTATCCGGTGCGCGCAACTTTCGGCTGATCGACGCGCAGCCCTTGCGCACGCTGGCGGTGGCATCGTCGCCGAATCAGACCCCGATGACGAACTTGAAGAAACCACAACGAAGTTCGCCACGATATTGACCGCACTGGGAGTTGAGCAGTGACCGATACCATCCGCCGCGCTACACCGGCGGATACCGCCGACATCGTGGCCATGATTCACGCGCTGGGCGGAATTCGAGTATGCCGCCGATCAATGCACTGTCACCGAAACACAAATACATACAGCACTTTTCGGAGATTTCCCGACGATGCGAGGCCACGTCGCTGAGGTTAATGGCGGAGTTGCCGCGATGGCGCTGTGGTTTCTGAACTTTTCCACCTGGGACGGCGTCGCGGGCATCTATGTGGAGGACTTGTTCGTCTGGCCGAGGTTTCGCCGCCGCGGCTTGGCCCGTGGCCTGCTGTCGACGCTGGCCAGAGAATGCGTCGACAACCGCTACACGCGGTTGGCCTGGTCGGTGCTGAACTGGAATTCCGATGCAATCGCACTGTATGACCGCATCGGCGGGCAACCGCAGCACGAGTGGACTATCTATCGACTGTCAGGACCGCGGTTGGCTGCGCTGGCCGCACCACGCTGATCACGCCCGGCGGCCCAGCGGATCGAAGGCGGACTGAACAGCAATACCAGCACGCCAAGCGCGATGATTCCCACCGGGATCCCGATCGCCGGCTGATGCGAACCCACAATCAGATACCACGCCACCGGCAGCAGCAGCAGCTGGGCGAACACCGCCAGCCCGCGACCCCAAAGCTTGCCAACCGCCAGCCTGCATCCGGCGGCGAGCACTGCTCCGCCGACCAGTACGAACCAACCTGCGGTGCCCAGGCCATTGACGATGTGCTGGTCGGCGCCCGCGAGTCCGCGCACCAGCAACGCCGCGGCCACCACCAGGGCGGCCCCACCCTGCACGGCGACGATCAGTCCGGCGCCGCGCACGGCGGCCGGGGCTCGAACAGGCACAGCATCAGCGTAGTCACCCGGCCGTGACCGGCCCGCATCGTCACACCACCCAGGCCCATTGCCGTCCTCCTCAACGGGCCGACCCGGCCCGCATCGTCACACGGCCTAAGCTCGTGCGTCATGCGTGCAGTGCTGATCGTCAACCCCACTGCGACCGCCACCACACCAGCCGGCCGCGACCTGCTGGCGCACGCCCTCGAAAGCCGCCTTCAGCTCACGGTTGAGCACACCAACCACCGCGGTCACGGGACCGAACTCGGACAGGCGGCGGTAGCCGACGGGGTGGACCTGGTCGTGGTGCATGGCGGCGATGGCACGGTAAGCGCCGTAGTCAACGGCATGCTGGGGCGCCCCGGCACGACGCCGGTCCGACCGGTGCCAGCCGTTGCGGTTGTGCCCGGCGGCTCGGCCAACGTACTAGCTCGCGCGCTAGGGATTTCCGCGGACCCGATCGCTGCCACCAACCAACTCATCCAGCTGCTCGACGACTACGGCCGCCACCAGCAGTGGCGCCGCATCGGGCTGATCGACTGCGGTGAGCGGTGGGCGGTGTTCAACGCCGGCATGGGCGTCGACGCCGAGGTCGTGGCCGCGGTAGAGGCCGAACGCGACAAAGGCGGCAAGGTTACGGCGTGGCGCTATATTCGCGCTGCGGTGCGCGCGGTGCTCGCCTGCACTCGTCGCGAACCGGCTCTTACGCTGCAACTTCCCAACCGCGATCCAATTACCGGAGTGCACTTTGTGTTCGTGTCCAACTCCAGTCCGTGGACTTACGCAAACAACCGGCCGGTATGGACCAATCCCGACTGCAGGTTCGAGTCGGGGCTGGGAGTGTTCGCCACCACCAGCATGAAGGTGGTCCCGACCCTGAGGGTGGTTCGGCAGATGTTCGCAAAACAGCCCAAGTTCGAGTTCAACCACGTCATCAACAACGACGACGTCGCGTGTCTACGCGTCACCTCCATGGGGCCCCCGATCGCCAGCCAATTCGACGGGGACTACCTCGGCGTGCGCGAGACGATGACGTTCCGAGCTGTTCCCGACGCCCTCGCCGTAGTTGCCCCGCCCGCAAGAAAGCGGATCTGAGCTGCAGAAACAAAGATGTGATGGGTGTGCGACACAAACGTTGGGCGAAACTGGCAGCGTAGTGTAGTACAACTGGGTAAGGGCTGTGGAACGAGATCGCCAGAGTGAGATAGCCCACGCGCTTACGTAACACTATTGACATCTGTTGAGCCTGTGAAACGATCAAAAGGTTGCATGTAGAGAAATGTAGGGGTACAGAAGCCTTTCTTGTGCACCCGTTACCAGCCAAGAAGAAACGCCTGTGCGTACCGCTGCGCACATAGTGAGGAGTAACGACTAATGGATTGGCGCCACAAGGCGGTCTGTCGTGACGAGGATCCGGAACTGTTCTTCCCGGTAGGAAACAGTGGTCCGGCACTTGCGCAGATCGCTGACGCGAAACTGGTCTGTAATCGGTGCCCGGTCACCACAGAGTGCCTCAGCTGGGCACTGAATACCGGCCAGGACTCGGGCGTCTGGGGAGGCATGAGCGAAGACGAGCGGCGCGCGCTGAAGCGTCGCAACGCCCGCACGAAAGCCCGTACCGGGGTCTGACGACTCAGTTCTGCACAGTGCGGCCCCGACATACGTCGGGGCCGCACTGTTGCGTAGCGCGCTACAGCATCAACCGTCCCCGGCGTCCGACCGGTACCCGTAGCACCACATCGGTGCCACGTTCGCGGGCGTCCCGCATACCTAACGAGCCGTCCAATTCCGCAGAGACCAAGGTCCGCACGATCTGCAGGCCCAGGCTGTCCGACTTCTCCAGGCTGAAACCTTGCGGCAGACCAAGCCCGTCGTCGTGCACGACGACATCGAGCCAACGCGCAGAGCGTTCCGCTCGAATCGTCACGGACCCTTCCGCCGCCGCCGGGTCGAACGCATGCTCGATCGCGTTCTGCACCAGCTCGGTGATCACCATGATCAGCGCCGTGGCGCGGTCGGAGTCGAGCACACCGAGGTCGCCAACCCGATTTATCCGGATCGGCCTGTCCACCGATGCCACATCGTTCATGATCGGCAGAATCCGGTCGATGACCTCGTCAAGGTTCACCTGCTCGTCCACCGACATCGACAACGCATCGTGGACCAAGGCAATCGACGACACTCGGCGCACCGACTCGATCAGCGCTTCCCGCCCCTCGGCGTTGGACGTCCGGCGAGCCTGCAGCCGCAACAGCGCGGCCACCGTCTGCAGGTTGTTCTTAACCCGATGATGGATTTCCCGGATCGTGGCGTCCTTGGATATCAGGGCTCGGTCGCGCCGCTTCACCTCGGTCACGTCGCGGATCAATATCGCGGCGCCGACATTGCGACCAGCTACCACCAGCGGCAGAGTCCGCAGCAGCACCGTGGCGCCGCCGGCGTCGACCTCCATCCGCATACCCTTTCCATCCCCGGCCAGCAAGTCCTGCACATGCTCGTCTACCTCGTGCGCCTCGAACGGGTCCGAGATCAGCGGGCGCGTCGCGTCAATGAGATTGACGCCCTCCAACTCGGTGGTCAAACCCATTCGGTGGTAAGCCGATAGGGCATTGGGGCTGGCGTAAGAGACCACACCGTCGACATCGAGACGGATGAAGCCGTCACCCGCGCGCGGGCTAGATCGCGACATCGCCACGTCCCCTGCGTCGGGAAAGGTGCCCTCCGCCAGCATCCGGAGAAGATCTGTGGCGCACAACCGATAGGCGGTCTCCAGGTGGCCGGATCTACGTCGCGCCGCCAGTTCGGGTTGATGCCGTGTCAGCACCGCCACCACCTGATCGCCAAAGCGCACCGGGGAGACTTCGACACTGTGGCCGTCGTGTTGACATGAATTCTGTTGGCCGACAGCGCCTTCCCGTCCCGGGACACCACCGGAGAAGGTCGCGGCGACCAGCGGCATGCTATTGGCGGCGACGACGGTGCCTACCGCGTCGGTATGCACCACCGTCGGCCCGGTGTTCGGCCGGCATTGCGCAACGCACACCAGGACACCGTCGTCGCGGCGAACCCACATCAGGTAATCGGCAAACGACAAGTCGGCAAGGAGCTGCCACTCCCCGACCACCGCATGCAGGTGGTCCACCGCGCTGCCCGGCAGCACCGTGTGTTCGGCGAGCAGATCACCGAGTGTGGACATGAGTGACTATCAACGACTAGCTGATCACCGCGATAAGGTCGCCGGCCTGAATGACATCGCCCACCGATACCGCCACCTTGCTGACCGTTCCGGCAGCTTCGGCCAGGACGGGGATCTCCATCTTCATCGACTCCAGCAGCACCACGACGTCGCCCTTGTCGATCTGATCGCCTTCGTTGACAACGACTTCGAGAACGCTGGCCACGATCTCGGCGCGAACATCCTCGGCCATCATCACCCCACTCTTTTCGGCCATGCCGTATGCTGACTGCTGGTCATCGGACTTCCATCAAACTCAGGTATATCGAACCATAAGAACCCTGGGGAGCGCGGCACGCGGGCTATTGGGGTCGCGCGCGACGCCGCATGAGAAACTGGGCAATGACCGGGCGGCCGCTGCCTGCCCGCACCTGAGCAATGACGGAGGTTCCGATGGCCAAGCGTGGCCGTAAGAAGCGTGACCGCAAGTACAGCAAGGCCAACCACGGCAAGCGGCCCAATTCCTAACGCACTGCGCTAGGGCCCTCCACGGATGATGGTGGTCCGGCGGATCTCTAGCCGAAGACGCTCCCGCAAGCCCTCGGGGGCCCTGTCGCCTCGGCACTTGGTCCCGATCAACGCCTTGATCCGTTCCTCGAGCCCGTAATGCCTCAGGCACCCCGGGCAGGCCTCGAGGTGTCGCCGCAGCCTCTCGCGGGTTTCCGGGGTGCATTCACCGTCAAGCAGGGTCCACACCTCGGCGATCACTTCCGCGCAACCCATGCCGCCGTGGGAATCGTCGTGGTCCGCGTGCGCATCGGTCGGACCGCAATTTTCGCTCACTGGTGCACCATCCTTGTGTCGGTGATCTCGGATGGATTGCCGATGTAGAGGCGCCGCTGGGTTAGCGCCCCGCGCGCTTGACAGCCGTGATGTCCATCATGAGTTTTGCGGAGTCCGGCGGTTGCCCCGGACGCGCCGACCGTCGACAGGGCCAAGCGCCGACGAGCGCCGAACGACTCGCCCCGCACGCCGACGCCCAGCCCGAATTGCTGGCCTGCTTGGCCGGCGTCGCCCGCTCCACCGGCTAGTCCGACAAAGTCACCCACGTCGGGTTCGGTTGGGCGGCAGACAAACAACTCCGCAACGGTGTCTGCGACTTCGCCGGCGACAGCCGCCGAGCCAACCTCTAGGCCGCCGACCTGCACAACCGCACCCGAGCCCGCGGCCACGACCACCGGCACGCGGTACGCATCCTCGCCCGCGCCTGGCTTTACGTCATCTGACACCGCTGGCAAGACGGCATCGCTTACGACCCCACCCAACACCGAGCCCTGCAGGCTCTCCTTGACCAAGTTCGCCAAACGGCGGCTTGACACCGGGCTGCTCATGACGACACCCCCTCGTGCGCCTGCTCGCCCCTGGCAAACCCCCGATCCCTGGCCACATCGGCTAAAAGACCGCGCAACTGACGTCGGCCGCGATGAAGCCTCGACATCACGGTGCCGATCGGAGTATCCATGATCTCGGCGATCTCCTTGTAGGGGAAACCTTCGACATCGGCGTAGTAGACCGCCATCCGGAACTCTTCCGGCAATGCCTGCAGCGCCTCTTTGATCTCGGTGTCCGGCAACGCTTCTAACGCTTCGACTTCAGCCGAGCGCAGCCCGGTCGAGGAATGCTCGGCGTTGGACGCCAGTTGCCAATCGGTGATCTGCTCGGTCGGATACTCCGCCGGTTGCCGCTGTTTCTTGCGATAGCTGTTGATGTAGGTGTTGGTCAGTATCCGGTAGAGCCAGGCCTTGAGATTGGTACCGTGCCGGAACGAACGAAATCCCGCATAGGCCTTCACCATCGTCTCCTGGAGCAAGTCCTCGGCGTCGGCCGGATTGCGCGTCATCCGCAGCGCACCGCCGTACAGCTGGTCCAACAGGGGAATCGCGTCGCGCTCGAAACGCGCGGTCAACTCCTCGTCTGTCTCCTCAGACGGCCCAGGCTGCAGACCCGCCGAACCGGTTACACCATCGATGTCGGCCATCTTGATTAACTGGGTCCCTTCGTTTGCGGTGTCGCCGGACAGCACCGGCGCGGACACCGGACGTGCGAGCATGCGAGCCAACCGCTTCTCACCCAACAGGCTCGTCGCCGTTGACACCAGACTCCCCTCGTCCCAATGTAGAGGCCGCGACCGACACTGTCTGCACCGGTCTGGCCAGCCACGTGGCTGCAGGAACCGAACCAATCAACCGTGTTCGCCAGCGGGTTATTTCCAGCGCTGAATCGCATGCGGCCTGTCCCGCAGTCCGGTGGAATCGAGCAGGGCGTTAGGGTGACGCCATGTCACTCAACGGCAAGACCATGTTCATCTCTGGCGCCAGTCGCGGTATCGGCCTTGCGATCGCCAAGCGGGCCGCGCGCGACGGCGCCAACATTGCCTTGATCGCCAAGACCGCCGAGCCGCATCCAAAGCTGCCAGGCACGGTGTTCACGGCCGCCAAGGAACTCGAGGAAGCCGGCGGCCAGGCACTGCCGATCGTCGGGGATATCCGCGACCCGGATGCGGTCGCGTCCGCGGTGGCCACCACCGTGGAGCAGTTCGGGGGCATCGATATCTGCGTCAACAATGCCTCGGCGATCAACTTAGGGTCCATCACCGAGGTGCCAATGAAGCGTTTCGACCTGATGAACGGCATCCAGGTGCGTGGCACCTACGCAGTATCCCAAGCGTGCATTCCCCATATGAAAGGCCGTGAGAACCCGCACATCCTGACGCTGTCCCCGCCGATCCTGCTGGAGAAGAAGTGGCTGCGGCCGACGGCCTACATGATGGCCAAGTACGGCATGACGCTGTGCGCGCTGGGAATCGCCGAGGAGATGCGCGCCGACGGCATCGCGTCGAACACGTTGTGGCCACGCACGATGGTGGCCACCGCGGCGGTACAGAACCTGCTGGGCGGCGACGAGGCGATGGCGCGGTCCCGCAAGCCCGAGGTATACGCCGACGCGGCCTACGTCATCGTCAACAAGCCCGCCACCGAATACACCGGCAAGACGCTGCTGTGCGAGGACGTGCTCGTCGAATCCGGCGTCACCGACTTGTCGGTCTACGACTGCGTCCCAGGTGCGACGCTCGGCGTCGACCTGTGGGTGGAAGACGCCAACCCGCCGGGGTACCTCCCGGCCTAGCGACAGCAAAACCCTGATCCTCGAGTTGCCCGACGAGCGGGCCGTCGCGATCGTGCCGGTGCCGTCGAAGTTGTCGCTGAAGGCGGCCGGCGGCCCTAGGGGTGCCCAAAGCGGCCATGGCTAAACCCGCTGCCGCCGAACAAGCCACCGGCTACGTGGTCGGCGGCATCTCCCCGTTCGGTCAGCGCAAGCGGCTGCGGACCGTGGTCGATGTGTCGGCCTTGAGCTGGGACCGGGTACTGCGGTGCCGGCAAACGGCATTGGGCCGTCACGGTGGCCCCGCCGGACCTGATCACCTTGATCAGCGCGATCATCGCTAACATCCGGGCCTAGCGCCGTACCGGAAATCGGCGAGGACTTCACCGATGGCGTAGCGCGCGCTGGCCGCCAGCGGCGGGTTGGTGTCTTGGTAGTACGGGAGCGCGATCAAGGCGATGGCCAGAGCTCTGCCGCGCCCGCGCATCCAGTCGTCGTCGGCGGCGCCGACCGCGACGCGGAACTGAGCACGGGCGGGCGCCGACAGGAGGTTCCACGCGATGATCAAGTCGACGCTGGGGTCACCGACGCCCATCAGACCGAAGTCAATGACGCCCGTCAAGCGTCCTTGCGCTGTCAGGATGTTGAACCGGGACAGGTCACCGTGGAACCACATCGGCGGCCCCGCATACGGAGGAACGCGTAGGGCTGATTCCCACGCGGCAGTTGCCGCGTGGACGTCGATGATCCCGTCGAGGGCCGCCAGCGCTGCGCGTACCTCGGCATCCTGCTCCCCCAGCGGCGCACCCCGCTTGGCGGGCGGCCCGCCCATGGGGTCGGTGGCCCGTAAGGCGGTGATGAAGTCAGCCAGGTCCTCGACGGCCCGATTGGGCTCGACGAACTCGGCTGCCGACGGGTTCTCACCCGCAACCCAGCGGCACACTGACCACGGCCAACCGAACCCCTCAGCCGGGCTCCCCAACCCCACCGGAACTGGGCTGGCAACGCCTAGATGCGCAGCGATCCGCGGCAGCCACTGTTGCTCGGTCCGAAGGCTCTCGATGGCCCAGCCAATGCGCGGGATGCGCACGGCCAGGTCCTCGCCTAGCCGGTACATTGCGTTGTCCGTGCCCGCCGAGCGCACCGGTGCAATGGGTAGATCCGCCCACTGTGGGAATTGTGCACGCAGCAGACGCCGCACCAGATCCTCGTCGATATCCACCTCATCGGCGTGCATCTTTGCCCTTAGGACACGTTCGTACCGGTCGAAGACGGTTCCGTCCTGCTCACAGATCCGCCGCACGAAAGCAAAGCCCGCCCGCAACGCCACCCTCGCCGATGCGGAGTTCTCCGGCTCCACCTTGATCACCGCTTCGGTCGCGCCGTGTTCGGCCGCATACTGGCACACCAGATCGACTGCGCGAGTGGCGAGTCCACGCCCTCGCCAGCTGGGGTAGAGCCCATAGGCAACGTTGACCTGCCCGCTAGCCAGCCCCTCGCCGTCGAAACGCAGATCAATCGTACCCACTATTGTTTCGGCAACCGTCCTGATGCCGAAAGAGCGCAGCGGCCCGCCGGTCACCCATTGCTCGCGGCAGTGCCGGATGTACGCTTCGACGCTTGCTCGAGTCGAGGGCATACCGCTAAGCCAACGCACTAGCCGTTCGTCCCCCCCAGCCAGATGCGCATCGACATCGTCCAGGCACAGTGGCGATAGAGTGACGATCCCGTCTGATAGCCCGTCGGACAGCTTCGCAAAGCGCACCCCGCGATTGTCGGACTCACACTGGCTTCAGGCAAACCTGCCGCGAGCGCCCGGCGAGCGTAATGGCGCGGCAAGAAATCGCGCTTGGATTCGCCGCAGCGTCACACGCGTGGGCACAGACCCTCACAGCAGCTGGATCTGCTCGGGCTGCGACCTGGCCGGCTCCAACAGCTCAGGCCCGTTGTTGCGCACGTTGTTGACCAACGTGGACACTTGGCGCAGCGCGATGTCGCGCACATCCGGCGGGCGGGCCAGCAGCTCAGGATCCGGCGGGGCGTCTGGATTCAGCCAGTCGTCCCAGTCCTCTTCGGCCAGCAGCAGCGGCATCCGGTCATGGATCTCGGCCAGCTCGCCCACGGCATCGGTGGTGATCACCGTGCAGCTCAGCAGCGGTGGGGCGGACCTGTAAGACTTCCAAACCGACCACAGCCCGGCCGTGAACAACAGGGCGCCGTCGTGGCGGTGCAGGAAGAACGGCGTCTTGGCGTTCGGCCTCCCCGGGGTGGCGTCGGGGTCGACGCGCCATTCGTACCAGCCGTCCATCGGCACCAGGCAACGCTTACTTCTGACCGCACTCCGGAACGCCGGCGACGTGGCGACCTTATCGGCGCGGGCGTTGATCAGCGGTGGGCCTTTGGCATCGGGTGCGCCGCCGGGCCCGGCCTTGATCCACGACGGAATCAGTCCCCAGCGCATGAGCCGCACCCGGCGGGTGGGCTCGTCGTCGGGCTCGCTGTGGCGGGACACCACTGTCGCGATCGTGTCGGTGGGTGCCACGTTGTAGCTCGTCTTCCCGCCACCGCACCCGGTGGCCTCGTCTATGGCCGTGATTTTCTCGGCCAGCTGGGCCGGATCAGTGGTGACCGCAAACCGTCCGCACATGCTTCCTATGGTGCCTGGTACCCACGACACCCGCCGACACGGCAGGATGAAGCGGTGAAGACATGGCCAGCCCCAACGGCGCCGACGCCGGTGCGCGCTACCGTGACCGTTCCAGGCTCGAAGTCGCAGACCAACCGGGCGCTGGTGCTAGCGGCGCTGGCGGCCGCACAAGGCCGGGGCGCATCGACCATCTCCGGCGCGCTGCGCAGCCGCGACACCGAACTGATGCTGGACGCGCTGCAGACCCTGGGCCTGCGCGTCGACGGTGTGGGTTCGGAACTGACGGTCAGCGGCCGAATCGAACCGGGGCCCGGCGCTCGGGTGGACTGTGGCTTGGCGGGCACGGTGTTGCGGTTTGTTCCGCCGCTGGCGGCGCTGGGCTCCGTCCCGGTCACCTTCGACGGCGATCAGCAAGCCCGGGGACGGCCCATCGCACCGCTGCTGGATGCGCTGCGCGAGCTCGGCGTCGCCGTCGACGGCACCGGTCTACCGTTTCGGGTTCGCGGCAACGGGTCGCTCGCCGGCGGCACCGTGGCCATCGACGCGTCGGCGTCCTCACAGTTCGTGTCCGGGCTGCTGCTGTCCGCGGCATCGTTCACCGATGGCCTGACCGTCCAACACACCGGTTCGTCGCTGCCGTCTGCGCCGCACATCGCGATGACGGCGGCGATGCTGCGGCAAGCCGGAGTCGACATCGACGACTCGACACCGAACCGTTGGCAGGTGCGCCCCGGTCCGGTGGCGGCGCGGCGCTGGGACATCGAACCGGACCTGACCAACGCGGTGGCTTTCCTGTCAGCGGCCGTGGTCAGCGGCGGCACCGTGCGCATCACCGGCTGGCCTAGAGTCAGCGTGCAACCCGCCGACCACATCTTGGCAATTTTGCGGCAGCTCAATGCCGTTGTCATTCATGCTGATTCATCCCTCGAGGTGCGCGGTCCAACGGGATACGACGGGTTTGACGTCGACTTGCGCGCCGTCGGCGAGCTGACGCCATCGGTCGCGGCGCTGGCGGCGCTGGCATCCCCGGGATCGGTGTCCAGACTAAGCGGCATTGCCCATCTGCGGGGCCACGAAACCGACCGGCTCGCCGCGCTGAGCACCGAGATCAACCGGTTGGGGGGCACCTGCCGGGAAACACCCGACGGTCTGGTGATCACCGCGACGCCGTTGCGGCCCGGCATCTGGCGGGCATACGCGGACCATCGAATGGCGATGGCCGGCGCGATCATTGGGCTGCGGGTGGCCGGAGTCGAGGTCGACGACATCGCCGCCACCACCAAGACGCTGCCGGAGTTTCCGCGGCTGTGGGCCGAGATGGTCGGACCCGGCCAGGGGTGGGGGTACCCCCAGCCGCGCAGCGGCCAGCGGGCGAGGCGGGCAACCGGGCAGGGGTCCGGCGGTTGAGGCCCGGCGACTACGACGAGTCCGACGTCAAGGTGCGCTCCGGCAGGAGTTCGCGGCCGCGGACCAAGACCCGTCCCGAGCACGCCGACGCGGAGGCCGCCATGGTGGTCAGCGTCGACCGCGGCCGCTGGGGGTGTGTGCTGGGCGGCCGCCCCGATCGCCGAATCACGGCGATGCGCGCCCGCGAGCTCGGCCGCACCCCGATCGTGGTCGGCGACGACGTGGACGTGGTCGGTGACCTGTCCGGGCGGCCCGACACCCTGGCCCGCATCGTGCGGCGAGCACCGCGACGAACCGTGTTGCGACGCACCGCCGATGACACCGACCCCACCGAGCGGGTGGTGGTCGCCAACGCCGACCAACTGCTGATCGTGGTCGCGCTGGCAGACCCGCCGCCACGCACCGGCCTGGTCGACCGGGCGCTGATCGCCGCCTACGCCGGCGGGCTGACCCCGATTCTCTGCCTGACCAAGACCGACCTCGCCCCGGCGGAACCGTTCGGCAAGCAGTTCGCCGACCTGGAATTGACCGTAACCGCCGCAGGCGTCGATGATCCTCTGCTCGCGGTGGCGGACCTGCTGGCCGGCAAGATCACCGTCCTGCTCGGGCATTCCGGGGTCGGCAAGTCGACATTGGTGAATCGTCTTGTACCCGAAGCTGATCGGGCGGTTGGTGAGGTCACCGAGATCGGCCGGGGACGGCACACGTCGACTCGGTCGGTGGCGCTGCCGTTGGGAGATACGCTGTCCGGTTCCGGCTGGGTGATTGACACCCCAGGAATCCGCTCATTCGGGTTGGCTCATATCCAGCCCGACAACGTGCTATTGGCTTTCTCTGACCTCGCCGAGGCAACCCGCGAGTGTCCGCGCGGGTGCGGGCACATGGGACCGCCGGCCGATCCCGAATGCGCGTTGGATACCTTGTCCGGGCCCGCTGCCCGCCGCGCCGCGGCCGCCCGGCGACTACTGGCAGTGCTCAGCCAGACTTGACTAGCCGCATGCTCGTCGCGCGCCGAGCAATCTTAGGCTGCCAGATCGTCGGGTTCGGTGACCGACTTAGCCATACGCTTGCTGCGCCGCCGACCCCGCACGGCGGCAATCGCGGTCTTTAACCCCCGACGACGTCCGGTCACCGGATCGGCGCCCGCGAAACCCGGCCCCAGACCAGCGAACATCCGCTCACTGCGGGTCTCGGGTGCATCGTCAGCGTTGTCACGTAAGTACTTATCCGGCAACGACAGCTTGGCAAGGGTGCGCCAGGTCTTGCCGTACTGCACCAAGAACGAGCCCGTGGTGTATGGCAAGTCGTATCTGTCGCAGACCTCACGCACCCGCACCGAAATCTCGTGAAGCCGGTTGCTCGGCAGGTCCGGATAGAGGTGATGCTCGATTTGGTGGCACAGATTGCCGCTCATGAACCGCAGCGCCGGCCCAGCGTTGAAGTTTGCGCTGCCCAGCATCTGCCGTAGGTACCACTGGCCCTTCGGCTCACCGATCATGTCCGTCTTGGTGAATTTCTCTGCGCCATCCGGGAAATGGCCGCAGAAGATCACCGCGTTGGACCACACGTTGCGGATCACGTTGGCCACCACGTTGGCGGTCAAAGTGGACCGATACGTCGCCCCCGGGGACAACGAGGTCAGCGCCGGGAACGCGACATAGTCCTTGAACACCTGGCGGCCCGCTTTGGCTGAGAATTCACGCAACCGGGTTTTAGCGGCCTCGCGGTCGGCCCGACCCTTGAAGATCTTGCCGATCTCCAAGTGCTGCAGCGCAACTCCCCACTCGAAGCCGATCGCAAGGATGGTGTTCCACACCACGTTGAAGATGTTGTAGCGCTTCCAGCGCTGGTCACGGGTGACGCGCAGCATGCCGTATCCGACGTCGTCATCCATACCGAGGATGTTGGTGTATTTGTGGTGCACGAAGTTGTGGGTGTAGCGCCAGTGCTTGGACGATCCGCTCATGTCCCACTCCCACGTCGAGGAGTGAATCTCCGGGTCGTTCATCCAGTCCCACTGGCCGTGCATGACGTTGTGGCCGATCTCCATGTTTTCGATGATCTTGGCCACGCCAAGGGTCAGGGCACCTGTCCACCAGGCGAGGCGTCGTGAGCTGCCAGCCAGCAGTAGCCGACCGGACACCTCGAGCGCCCGCTGTGCGGCGATGGTGCGGCGGATGTAGCGGGCATCGCGTTCGCCGCGCGATTCTTCAACGTCTCGGCGGATGGCATCTAGCTCGGCGGCCAGGTTTTCAATGTCGGCGTCCGTCAGATGCGCGAATACGTCGACGTCAGTGATCGCCATCGTCTTCTCCCTGCGTCATACGGCCGATGACCTACGCTATCGTAACTTACGATTCCGTAGGTTACCTATGAGTAACACTAGATGTCCAGCACGCAATCACCCGAGGCGGCCGACACGCAGGTCTGGACCCGGGTTCCGGGCTCATGCCGCTGGCCCGTGCGCAGATCCCGAACATGGCCTTCCACCAGGTCGACCACACACGACTGGCAGATGCCCATCCGGCAGCCGAAGGGTAGCTGCACGCCGGCGCCCTCACCGGCGTCCATCAACGACGTGGCAGCATCGGCGGCTACGCTCTTGCCACTTCGGGCGAACGTGACGGTCCCGCCCGCTCCAGCGGGCGCCGTTTTGGACACTGCGAACCGCTCCAGGTGCAGTCGGTCGCTGGCACCCGCCGATGACCAGACCTTGTCGGCCTGGTTGAGCACGCCCTCCGGCCCGCACGCCCAGGTCTGGCGTTCACGCCAGTCCGGCACCTGCTGACCGATCCGGGTCAGGTCCAGCCGGCCCTGGGCGCGCGTCTCGCGCACCGACAACCGATAACCGGGATGGTCGGCCGCCAGGGCAGCCAGCTCGGCACCGAACATCACGTCAGCTGCGGTGGGCGCCGAATGCAGGTGCACTACGTCGGTGATTTGGTTGCGGCGCACCAACGTTCGAAGCATCGACATTACCGGCGTAATCCCCGACCCGGCAGTCAAAAACAGAATCAACGGGGGCGCCGGATCCGGTAATACGAAATTGCCCTGGGGCGCAGCCAGCCGCACAATGGTCCCTGGCTTTACCCCGGCCACCAAGTGGGTGGACAGGAAGCCCTCGGGCATCGCCTTCACCGTGACGGTCACCATGCGCGCGGACCCGGATGCCGCCGGACTCGACGTCAGCGAATACGACCGCCAGCGCCAGCGCCCGTCGACCAGCAGCCCGATCCCGATGTATTGGCCCGGCTGGTAGTCGAAACTGAAGCCCCAGCCCGGTTTGATGAACAGGGTCGCGGAGTCTTCCGTCTCTCGGCGGACCCCTAGGATGCGCCCCCGCAATTCCCGCGCGGACCACAGCGGATTTGCCAGGTGAAGGTAGTCGTCGGGCAACAATGGCGTCGTGATGCGCGCGGCAATCTTGCGCAGCGCATGCCAGCCCGGATGCCGGTCGGCTCCGGCGACGGTGGGGCGCCTGGTGTCGATGATGCTGGCGTTAAGCGTCGTGTGTTTCTTGCTCATAGGAAGCTCCTGCTCGGCCTTAGCTTCCGCCCAACAAAGCTACGGTACCGTAACCTACGGTTCCGTATCTAGGCCCGGACGCGCAGACTGCGTCACACCCACGGCATCGTCAGAGCAGGTCCAGCAGAAATGGCAGCTCTTGGTTGGCGTACCAGGCGAGATCGTGGTCCTGGGCGTCACCGACCACCAGCTCAGCGTCCTCGTCGCCCAGGTCAGCGGCATCGATGACCGCAATCGCCGCCATCACGGCCGGCTCAGCGCCGGCATTGTCGACATATGCGGCGACAACCTGATCGATCGTGATTGGCCCCGCCAGCCTGACGACCGCGTCATCAAGATCGGGACGGTACGTGGCATCGTCGACCTCGGCGGCCAGCACCGCGCGTCTGGGCGGCAGGGCGTCTGCGGTGGCGCCGATGTCCGCCGCTAGCAGACGCAACGACGCCAACGCCGCTTCGCGCAGCGCCACCTCGGCAAGCTCCTCGTCGTCACCCTCGGCGTACGACTCACGCAACGTCGGCGTCACTGCAAAAGCAGTGCCGTTGACCGGCCACAACGCGCCATCGGCAACGAGTCGCTGCAACATGGCCAGGGTGGCCGGGATGTAGACCTGCGTCACCGGGCGATCAACGTGGCCACATAGTCGTCGACGTATGTCGACAACTCGCGGGGCGGACGCCTGTAGTTGCCACTCACAAGCGGCCGTGGCGGCAGCTTGACCTTTGGCTTTTCCACATCTGCGTAGTCAATCGTGGACAGCAAGTGGGCCATCATGTTCAGCCGCGCGTGCTTTTTGATATCAGACTCCACCACGTACCAGGGGCTGACGGGGGTGTCGGTATGCACCATCATCTCGTCCTTTGCGCGCGAATAGTCCTCCCACCGATACACCGATTCCAGGTCCATTGGGCTGAGCTTCCATTGCCGGACCGGGTCATTCCGTCGAGCCTTGAATCGGCGCAACTGTTCGGCGTCTGAGACTGAAAACCAGTATTTGCGAAGCAGAATCCCGTCATCGATCAGCATCTGCTCGAAAATCGGGGTCTGCCGCAAAAACAACACATACTCCTGCGGCGTACAGAAACCCATGACCTTCTCCACACCGGCGCGGTTGTACCAGGACCGATCGAAGAGCACTATCTCACCTTTGGCGGGAAGATGGGCAATATAACGCTGGTAGTACCACTGACCCCGCTCGCGATCCGTCGGCGCGGGCAATGCCGCGATACGAGCCACTCGCGGGTTGAGGTACTCGGTGATCCGTTTGATGGCGCCACCCTTACCAGCTCCGTCACGGCCTTCGAAGATGACCACCAGACGCGCACCCGAATGCCGGGCCCACTCTTGCAGCTTCACGAATTCTGTTTGCAGCCGAAACAATTCGGCTTGGTAGACGGCATCGGAGATCTTGCGCCGGCCCGGCGCAGCTGATCTGTGTCCCTTCGCTCTCGACGACGCGCCGTCGTTGGTCGCGGTGCTCACATCAACGGATGGTATATCCACACATCACCATCGACCCCTAACAACTACCGCGAAGCCTCCAGAAGCTCGTCCAGTGCTTGGCTCAACAGCCCCGGCAGCAGATCGACATCGCTCATCGCGTCGCGGTCGGCATTGATGCCGAAATACAACATCCCGTTATACGACGTCACGCTGATGGCCAGCGCCTGGTTGTGCAGTAGCGGCGGCACGGAGTAGGTCTCCAGCAGCTTGGTACCCGCAATGTACATCTGCGACTGGGTTCCGGGGGCATTGGTGATCAACAGATTGAACAACCGTGCCGAAAAGCTAGTGGCGACCCGCACCCCCATGGCGTGCAAAGTGGCCGGTGCTAACCCCGACAACGTGACGATAGTCCTGGCATCGACCAGGCTGGCGGCGGTCGGGTTGGATTCGGTGGCGTGCGCGATCTGCGACAACCGCACTACGGCATTGCCCTCCCCCACCGGGAGGTCAACCAAGAACGGTGTCACCTGGCTGATCGCCTGACCAGGGCCGGTTGAGTCGAGTTGGTCGTCGGCATAGACCGACAGCGGCGCCATCGCCCGAACAGTCGCGGTCGGTGCCACAGCTTCACCGCGTGACATCAGCCAGTTGCCCAAGGCACCGGCAATCACCGTCAGCACCACGTCGTGGAGTCACAGTCGTAGCGAGCCCGCACCGTGCGATAGTCATCAAGACTTGCACGGGCAACCGTAAATCGCCGATTACGCGACACGGTGGCATTGAGCGGGCTACTGGGCGCGGTGCCCCGTGCCACCGTGCGGGCGATATCGAGAACCTTGCGGCCCGTCTCGACGAGTTGGCCGGAATTCGTTACCAACCCGGCGACCGCGGATCCGACGGCCTGTAGTTGTGCGCCCGGCCGCACCAGCCAGTCCCCGACCGCGCGCAGCAGCAACCGCGTGGTGCCGGGGTCCCGTTCCGGGACCCAGATGTCTTCCGGAAACGCCGGTGGACGCCGCGTCCGGTCGGCGATCACGTGGCCTATCGCCAGCGCGGTCACCCCGTTGATCAGGGCTTGGTGCGACTTGGTGTAGAGGGCAATGCGATTCTTTTCCAGACCCTCGACGAGATACATCTCCCACAATGGCCGCGATTTGTCCAGCGGCCGAGCGGCCAGCCGTGCGATCAGCTCGTGCAGTTGCTCGTCACTACCCGGCGACGGCAGGGCCGACCGCCGGACGTGGTAGGTGATGTCGAAGTCGCGATCGTCGATCCACACCGGCCTGGCCAGGCCCAATTTCACTTCCTGGACTTTCTGACGATAGCGCGGTATCTGCGGCAGCCGCTGTTCGACGGTTTCCAGCAGTGCCTCGTAGCTCAATCCGGCACGCGGACGGCGCAGGATCAACAGCAACCCGACATACATTGGGGTGGCTGTGTTCTCCAGCTGATAGAAGGAGGCGTCCGATGCAGACAACCGGGTGACCACTACGGCCCTGTCCTCCTTGTCAATTCGTCGCGACGAGTCACGTCGTCGCCCACGCTAACGGTTAGCCCGACCACTTCACGGCGCGGGTACACGCAAGCCCGCATTGTGCGATGATGGCCAGCAACCAAACCGCTGCGCAACACTCGTCTGCCACTCTCCAGCAGGCTCCTCGTTCGATCGATGATGCTGGAGGGTGCCCCTTGACCATCAGTCCTATCGCGAACTCACCGGGCGACACCTTCGCCGTCACACCCGTCGTCGAGTACGAGCCGCCGCCGCGAAACATCCCGCCGTGCGGGCAATCATCGCACGCAGCCCGGCGGCCGCACACCCCGCAGCTAGCTCGCCGACAACCAATCAGGCCGAGCGGCCGGGCACCGGCAGCGGTCACCTCCACGGCCAAGTCACCGCGGCTGCGTCAAGCGGGGACCTTCGCCGATGCCGCGCTACGCCGAGTGCTGGAGGTCATCGACCGCCGCCGCCCGGTGGGCCAGCTGCGCCCCCTGCTGGCACCCGGCCTCGTCGACTCCGTGCTCGCGGTGAGCCGCACGGCGGCCGGACACCAACAAGGCGCGGCCATGCTGCGCCGCATCCGGCTGACACCGGCCGGACCCGACACCGCGGACACCGCCGCCGAGGTCTTCGGCACCTACAGTCGCGGGGACCGGATCCATGCGATCGCCTGCCGGGTGGAACAACGGCCCGCCGGTAACGAAACCCGATGGCTGATGGTCGCCCTGCACATCGGGTGAGATCGCCGGCCCACACCCTAGTTCGAAGCTACTGCGGCGGCCGGCAGCCCACCGCCGGTGTAGCGGGCCAGTATCGGACCGACGATCGCCATGACGAACACATACGCCGTGGCCAAGGCGGCAACCCCCGGGATCGAGGCACCGGCCAGCCCGATGATGATCAAAGAAAACTCCCCCCGGGCAACGAGCGCGGTGCCAGCACGCAGCTGCCCACGCCGTGCCACTCCCTCCCGCCGGGCAGCGAACATCCCGGTGGCCACCTTGGTCGCTGCGGTGACAGCGGCCAGGGCCAGCGCTACCGGAAGCATTGAAACGAGCTTTCCCGGGTCAACCGACAGGCCGATTCCCAGGAAGAAGATCGTGGCGAACAAGTCACGCAGCGGAGTCAGCACCATGCGTGCCCGGTCTGCGGTCTCCCCGGTAAGCGTGAGGCCTACCAGAAACGCACCCACAGCCGCCGACGCGTGCAGCGACTCGGCCACCGCCGCCACGATCAAGGTGATGCCCAGCACCCGCAACAACAATTGTTCGGAATCAGGATGAGTCACCAACCGGCCGACATGATGACCCCAACGATACGACGCCGCGAACGCCCCAAGCAAAGCGGCGATCGCCACCGTCATGCCCACGACCGCCTCGAGCCAGCTGCCGTCTGTCGCGAGAACCGCGAACAGCGGCAAGTAGGCCGCCATCGCGAAGTCTTCGAGCACCAGCACCGACAGCACAGCCGGCGTTTCCCGGTTGCCGAGCCGACGCAGGTCCTCCAACAGCCGCGCGATCACACCCGAGGAGGAAATGTAGGTGACCCCGGCCAGACCGAGGATGGCAACACCGTCCAACCCCAAAAGCCAGCCCGCCACCGCACCGGGCGTGGCGTTGAGGACGATATCGACACCCGCCGACGGCAGGTGGTGGCGCAGACTGCTGGCGAACTCGGTCGCAGAAAACTCCAGACCCAGGGCCAAAAGCAACAACACGACACCGATGGGCGCACCGGTAGCGATGAACTCACCGGCGGCGGCCACCCCCAAGATGCCGCCATTGCCTAACGACAAACCCGCCAACAAATACACCGGAATCGGCGACAACGCGAATCGTCGTGCCACTGCACCCAGCACCGCAAGCACCGCCAACAGGACGCCGAGCTCAAACAACAGCGCCCTCGAAACCTCCACCGGTTCAGCCCTTTTCGACGATCTGTTCGACCCCGGCGATCCCGTCCTCGGTGCCGATCACGATGAGGACATCTCCGGCTCGCAGCACATCAGTCGGGCCCGGCGAGGCCAACACATCCTCGTCACGCACGATCGCCACAATCGACGCGCCGGTACGGGTGCGCGCACGGGTATCACCCAGCGGCCGGTCCACAAACAAGCTACCCGCCCGGATGTGAATCTGACCGGCCTTAAGCCCGGGCACCTCACGCGTCAGCTCGGTAAATCGCTCGGCGATCCTCGGCGCACCCAGAATCTGAGCCACCGCCTCGGCCTCTTCATCGGTGAGCCGCAAAACCGGTCGGGCTTCGTCCGGATCATCGCGGCCATACAGGACGACGTCGAAACCGCCACTGCGCCTGGCAACGATGCCGATCCGGTCACCGCGATAGCTGGTGAACTCGTATCGCAGGCCCACCCCCGGCAGCAGCACCTCCTTGACGTCCATAGGAGTCAATCCTTGACGAAATGCGGCCAAGATAGAAGCGGTACGGGCAATCTCGTTGACTCAGGTATGCCGGTGCGGCCACGGCAACAACATCGACACCTCGCGGCGGTAATCGCGGTATTGGTCGCCCAGCGCCGCGAGTAGGTCGCGCTCTTCGAACTGCAACGCGACCAAGATGTAGCCCGTCGCGCCGATCGCGAAAAGCAAGTGCCCCGCCGTCATCATGGGCGTCGCCCAGAACGCGACGACGAATCCGAGCATGATCGGGTGGCGTACCCACCGGTAGAGCAGATGAGCCTGAAAACCGATCTCGGTGTACGGCTTTCCGCGCCAAGCCAAATACACCTGCCGTAGGCCGAACAATTCGAAATGATTGATCATGAAAGTCGACGTCAACACCGTGGCCCACCCGAGCCAGAACAACGCCCACAACGCCACCCGGCCAGCCGGCTGCCGCACGTCCCAGATGACCGCCGGCATCGTTCGCCATTGCCAGTACAGCAACAACAGCGCAACGCTGGCCAGCAGTACATAGGTGCTGCGCTCGATCGAGGGCGGCACGAATCGAGTCCACCAGCGTTTGAAACCCTGTCGTGCCATCACGCTATGTTGGACGGCGAACACGCCCAGCAGCACCAAGTTGACCACGACCGCCTGGCCGATCGGCGCCGCGATCGCGTGATCTACGGTTCGTGGCACCACTACGTCGCCGACGAAACCGATCGCATACCCGAAGGCAACCAGGAATACCAGATAGCTCGCGGCCCCGTAAATGATCGTCAAATAACGCTTCATAACCTGATTCTGCTCCGCAGGAGTGTGCAGCTGGGGCGTTCGGCCCGATTGGCGCCAATCAGCGATTCAACAGTGCCATGATGTGCGGCATGGCCTCGCGGGCCGCAACGCGTCCCGCCTCGCGGGCGGCGTCGATCTGGTGAAACTCCAGCAGCCCAACAGCACCGGTGTCGGGTCTGATAACGACCTGCGCAAGACTGAGTGCGGCATCCGCCCCACGCTGGCTGCCGATTGTCATCGTGCGCATCAAGGTGTCGCCGATTCCTGGCACTTTTGGCGAGCCGTCCTGTCGAGCCGAGCCCGGCCCGCCACCACCTAAGCCGATGCTCACCGCGATCAATGGGCCATCAGGACTTGCCCGGGTCGAGACCGGAAGGTTGTCTAACACACCGCCATCCACATGCAGTCGACCGTTGTAGACCTGGGGCGGATAGATGCCCGGCAGCCGAAGGGAACACCCAATGACATCGACGAGTCGGCCTCGGCGGTGTACGACCGGTCGGCGGGCAAGCAAATCGACGCTAACGCAACGGAACTCCTTTGGCAGCTCCTCGACCAGTCGGTCCCCGAACGCTGCTTCTAATAGGGTCAGCGTCCGTCGACCACGGACTAGCCCCCTGACCGGAAACGCGTAGTCACTGAGCGGATTGTGCCGAATGAAGTACTCGTATGCGTAGGCGTCCGCTGTTGCCGCGTCCATACCGCACGCTCCGAACACCGCAATAACCGCCCCCATGCTGGTGCCGGCGAACCGGTCGATGGTGACCCCGACCCGCTCTAGCTCGTCAAGAACCCCGAGGTGCGCAAAGCCGCGCGCGCCACCGCCGCCGAGGACTAGACCGATCGAGCGGCCGGCGATGCGTGCGGCGAGCGGGCGTACGTTTTCCAAGATGCGTCGGTAATGAACCACATGAACCGATCGCGGCGTGATCAATTCCTCCCACTGACGCCGGTGCTCCCGGCTGGCGGCCGGACCGGCCAGCACGAGGTCGGCACCCCGCGCACGCGCCGGCAGCCGCGCGGCTTGTGGGTTGGGATCTCCCGCGACCAGCACTATCCGGTCGGCGACGCGCAGGCAGAAGTCCCGCCAGCCGGCATCCTCGACCGCGGCATGTAGCACTACCTTGTCGGCGACTCGCTCCGCGCGATCAAGGCCGTCGCGGTCGACCCGGCCGGGGTCAACGGCACGCAACCGCGCCGACAGCGCGGTAAGCAGGCCAGCGGCCACTGCCGGCACGGGCGCGTCGCCGCTCACTCCGATCACCGAAACGACCACCTCAGGCGACGTCGAGTCAGTCGCCGGTGGCGGTGCCTCCCGCAGCCGCGTTGCCAGCACCTTTACCAACGCCGCCAGCGCACCATGGTCGGCGATCTCGTCGAACTGTGCCTTGGTGAGCCGCACTAGCTTGGTGTCGCGCAACGCCCGGACCGTCGCGGACCGGGGCGCGTCAATAAGTAGCCCAAGCTCCCCGAGAACCTCCCCGCGACCCAGTTCTTTGAGAACGATGCTGTCCTGCAGCACCTGCACGCGACCCGTGCGGATCACGTAAAGCGAATCGGACGGGTCACCTTCGTGGAAGAGATAGCAACCCGCCTCCAACTCGACGTCCTCAACGTGCTCCCCGAGCTGTGCCAAGGTGGCCGCGTCCAGGCCGGCAAATAGCGGCAGATTCCCCAGCGGATCGGCGTCACCGGCCGCCCAATGCTCAATCGGCGCGGCCGCCGGCTGGGGAATCGGTGGCTCCAACCGCGGCGCGATCGCGGGCTCCGGCGCCGGCATCTGGACGGGGTTGCGGTTGGTTCTACCCAGCACCGCGGCCGCGACAGCCACCGCGATGAAACAGATGGCAGCCATAGCCCATCCGCGCCGCAACGCCTCCTCGGCAGTACCGTGCTCCGGCTTACCGATCAAGATCACCATCACCGCGACACCGAGCACCGCACCGAGCTGGCGAGTGGTGCTAACGACCGCCGACGAGGTGGCATAGCTGCCGCCCTTGGCGACCTCGGCCAGCGCTGCACTGCTCAACACCGGCAACGTCGCGCCGACACCGATGCCCTGCAGCAGTTGGCCCGGCAGCCACACGCGGAGGAAATCCGGCTCGGACCCGACACGCTGCAAATACCACACCAGGCTGCCGGCCCAGACCAGCGCACCAACGAGGACGATGACGCGATGCCCATGCCGACCGGCAACCCGACCCAGCGCCGCCGCCACCACGGCAGCCACCACCGCAGCGGGCGCGATCGCGAAACCCGCCTTCAGCAGCGAGTAGTGCCACACATAGTTGAGGTAAAGCACATGGGTAAGGCCATAGCAGTAAAAACCCGCTGCGGCGACCAGCGTGAGCAGGTTGCCCGCCACGAACGACCGGCTACGCAACAGCGCCGGCTCGACCAGCGGCGCGGGGTGCGACCGCGAGCTGTGCACGAACCCAACCGAGGTCAGGACGCTGGCCAGGAACGAACCGACGGTGGCCACGCTCAACCAACCCCAGTCCGGCCCCTTGACCAAACCGAGGGTAACCAACCCGAGCGTTACCGCAAGCAGCAGCGCACCGCGCAAGTCAGGCATGCGGCGCCGGCCCGAGGCGCGGCTCTCGACGAGCATGCGCTTGGTGGCGATCGCCGCGACGATGCCCAGCGGAACATTGACCAGTAACACCCACCGCCAGCCGGCCCACTCCACGAGGAGCCCGCCGATCGGCGGGCCCAGGCCAGCCGCGATCGCTGCCGCCGCACCCCACAGGCCGATAGCGTGCGCGCGGCGCGCCGCGTCGAAGCCCTCAACGACCAGTGCGAGCGAAGCAGGCACGAGTATCGCAGCCCCGATGCCCTGCAGCACCCGGAACGCCACCAACTGCTCGACACTGCCGGCGACGGCGCACAGCCCGGACGCAATGGTGAACACCAGCACACCGGACAGGAATGTCCGTCTGCGGCCCAGCAAATCGGCCAACCTGCCGGCCGCAACCATGAAGGCGGCGAAGACGATGTTATAGCCGTTCAGAATCCAGGACAGGCTCCCGATGTCGTAGGACGGGAAGGAACGCTGGATATCCGGGAACGCGATGTTGACGATTGTCGAGTCGAGAAACGCCAGGAAAGCGCCGAACCCCGCTACCAGCAGAACCGACGCCGACGAAGGTCGGCGACGACGGGTGAGATTAGCGAACCCCTTGCCGCCGTGCAACGAAATGTGCATGCGCGCCGGGGCGCGGGGTGTGCCGGGAAGTGACTTCTGGGAACTGAGAAACCGATACACCCATCTGCAACCTACGCGCTAACGCTTCTTGACCGATTTCGGCGGCTTGGCGCCGCGGCCTTGTCGGCGGGCGGCTTCGCGCCGCTCGCGCCGGCTAGCACCGGCCGGCACTCCGGCCGGCGTCTTGTGGGCTCCACCGCCGTTGCGCTGCACCTGAGCCGAGCCATCCTCCGCGGGACCGGAATAGGTCAAAGCGGGCGACTCGCTGGCAACACCCTTGGCGCGTAATGCACTTGGAGCTCTTTCGCGCGCGCCACCATCGACCGCGCTGCGTTGCTGCGCGGCGGCTGCGGCCGCGGCGGCGAATTCGGCAAGCTCTGCGGGTTCGGCAGCCGGGGCAACCGGCGGGGCGGGGACCGCCTCCACGGTGACGTTGAACAGGAAGCCGACCGATTCCTCTTTCATGCCGTCGAGCATGGCCATGAACATGTCGTAGCCCTCACGCTGGTACTCGACCAACGGATCGCGCTGCGCCATCGCGCGCAGCCCGATACCCTCCTTGAGGTAGTCCATCTCGTAGAGGTGTTCACGCCACTTACGGTCTATGACGTTGAGCAGCACGTTGCGTTCCAGCTGGCGCATCGCACCCTCGCCGGCGATTTCCTCGAGTTCGGCTTCCCGTGCGGCATAGGCACGTTCGGCGTCCTTGAGTAGTGCCTCCAGCAACTCCTCGCGGGTGAGATCGTCGCGCTCGAATTCGTGGTCCTTGCGGGTCAGCGAGTCGGCGGTGATCCCCACCGGATAGAGGGTTTTGAGTGCCGTCCACAACGCGTCCAGATCCCAATCTTCGGCATAGCCTTCGCCGGTCGCGCCGTCGACGTAGGCGGTGATGACATCGCGGACCATGTCCAGCGCCTGGTCCTTGAGGTTTTCGCCTTCGAGGATGCGCCGGCGCTCGGCGTAGATGACCTTGCGCTGCTGGTTCATCACCTCGTCGTATTTGAGGACGTTCTTGCGGACCTCAAAGTTCTGCTGCTCGACCTGGGTCTGGGCGCTCTTGATGGCCCGGGTGACCATCTTGGCTTCGATCGGCACGTCGTCGGGCAGGTTCAGCCTGGTCAACAAGGTCTCCAAGGCCGCGCCATTGAAGCGGCGCATCAGCTCGTCACCCAGCGACAAATAGAAGCGCGACTCCCCGGGGTCCCCCTGGCGGCCGGACCGGCCACGCAACTGGTTGTCGATCCGCCGCGACTCGTGGCGCTCGGTGCCCAGCACGTACAGGCCGCCGGCCTCGATTACTTCCTTGGCCTCCTTGCTGGCTTCCTCTTTGACGATGGGCAGTTCGGAGTGCCAGGCCGCCTCGTACTCCTCGGGCGTCTCCACCGGATCCAGGCCGCGTTCGCGCAGCCGCTGATCGGTGAGAAAGTCGACGTTGCCGCCCAGCACAATGTCGGTGCCGCGACCGGCCATGTTGGTGGCGACGGTGACGCCGCCGCGGCGGCCCGCCACCGCGATGATGGTCGCCTCTTGCTCGTGGTACTTGGCGTTGAGCACATTGTGCGGGATGCGCCGCTTGGTGAACTGCCGCGACAGATACTCCGAGCGCTCCACGCTGGTGGTGCCGATCAGCACCGGCTGTCCCTTCGCGTAGCGCTCGGCGACGTCGTCGACCACCGCGATGTACTTGGCCTCCTCGGTCTTGTAGATCAGGTCGGACTGGTCTTCACGGATCATCGGCATGTTGGTCGGGATGCTGACCACGCCCAGCTTGTAGATCTCGTGCAGCTCGGCCGCCTCCGTCTGGGCGGTGCCGGTCATGCCGGCGAGCTTGTCGTAGAGCCGGAAGTAGTTCTGCAGCGTGATGGTGGCCAGCGTCTGGTTCTCGGCCTTGATCTCGACGTGCTCCTTGGCCTCGATGGCCTGGTGCATGCCCTCGTTGTAGCGGCGGCCGATCAGCACCCGGCCGGTGAACTCGTCGACGATGAGCACCTCACCATCGCGGACGATGTAGTCCTTGTCGCGGCTGAACAGCTCTTTGGCCTTCAGAGCGTTGTTGAGATAGCTGACCAACGGCGAGTTGGCGGCCTCGTACAGGTTGTCGATGCCGAGCTGGTCTTCGACGAATTCCACACCCTTCTCGTGCACGCCGACGGTGCGTTTGCGTAGATCGACCTCGTAGTGGACGTCCTTTTCCATCAGCGGCGCCAACCGGGCGAACTCGGTGTACCAGTTGGAGGCGCCGTCGGCGGGACCGGAGATGATCAGCGGGGTGCGGGCCTCGTCGATCAGGATGGAATCGACCTCGTCGACAATGGCGTAATGGTGCCCGCGCTGCACCAGATCATCCAGTGAGTGCGCCATGTTGTCGCGCAGGTAGTCGAACCCAAACTCGTTATTGGTGCCGTAGGTGATGTCGGCGTTATAGGCCACCCGGCGTTCATCGGGTGTCATGGTGGCCAAAATCACCCCGACCTGAAGCCCGAGGAAGCGGTGCACGCGGCCCATCCACTCACTGTCGCGTTTAGCCAGGTAGTCGTTGACGGTGACGATGTGCACGCCGTTGCCGGCCAGCGCATTGAGGTAAGCGGGCAACACACAGGTCAGGGTCTTGCCTTCACCGGTCTTCATCTCGGCAACGTTGCCCAGGTGCAGGGCGGCCGCACCCATCACCTGCACGTCGAACGGCCGCTGGTCCAGCACCCGCCAGGCGGCCTCGCGGGCCACGGCGAAGGCCTCGGGCAACAGGTCGTCGAGGGTTTCTGGGTTTTTCTGGTCGGCCAGCCGCCGCTTGAACTCGTCGGTTTTCGCCCTCAGCTCGGCGTCGGTGAGTTTCTCGACATCGTCGGACAAAGTGCCGACATAGTCGGCCACCTTCTTGAGGCGCTTGACCATGCGACCTTCGCCAAGGCGCAGCAACTTCGACAGCACAGCTATGTCCCCGCATGTGTAGGAGTCTTTAGATAAGGCGACTCCCATGGTAGGTGACGACGCGGCGCGCGCCGCCGATCACGCCAGACGGATCAAGCCGTAGTCGTAGGCGTGCCGGCGGTAGACCACCGACGGCCGTTCGGTGTCCTTGTCGTAGAACAAGAAGAAGTCGTGTCCAACCAGCTCCATCTGGTAGAGCGCGTCATCGACCGACATCGGCTTGGCCGGGTGTTCTTTGGTGCGAACGATCCGCCCAGGCTCCCGCTCGACGACGGCACCGTCGTGATCGTGTGCCTCGGCTGGTCTGGTGTTGAAGCCGTTCTCCGGCGCTGGCACCACCGCGGTCGCCTCGGCCAGCGAAACCGGGGTTTTGTCGCCGTAGTGCACCTTGCGGCGATCCTTACCGCGGCGCAGCCGGCTCTCCAGTTTGACGACCGCTGATTCAAGCGCGGCATAGAAGCTGTCGGCGCAGGCCTCACCTCGCACCACCGGCCCTCGCCCACGCGCGGTGATCTCCACGCGCTGACAGGACTTGCGCTGGCGGCGATTACGTTCGTGGTCGAGTTCGACGTCGAACAGGTAGATGGTCCGGTCGAACCGCTCCAAGCGGGCGAGTTTCTGCGAAACGTAGATGCGGAAGTGGTCGGGGATCTCGACATTACGGCCCTTGAACACGATCTCAGCGTTTGATTTCGGTTCGGCCAGAACCTGACCTGAATCCACGGCTAGCCTTGACATACGTGACAACTCGTTTCTCTTTCCACGTCACACGCGCCCTGCGTGCCTGGCCTTCGGGGAGACGCGCCGACGGGGTGGGAGCGGTTGGAGAAGTTACCGCCGCAGGCTGCCCGCCGGAGCAAGATGTCGATTGCTCACCTCCTATCGCGGGATACTGATTCAACCTGGGAAGCGCGAGCGTGAGTCGTTAAAGGTTGATCTCGACGTTAGCCCGTGTTCGGCTCACCGTGCCACCAAATTGACCGACCTGTTTCGAGTTCTTCACGTTGTCTTGGCAACTGCACCGGCTCAGGCAGATCCTCACGCGGCCGCGACCGCCAACACGGCACCCACCCGCACACCGGCGGCCTGCAAGACCCGGACCGACTCGCGCGCCGTCGCCCCGGTGGTGATGATGTCGTCGACGAGCACGACTTCGTTGCGCGGCCGCTGGCCCCGCAACAGCACCCGACCCGTGATGTTGCGCTCGCGCGCGGACGCCCCAAGACCTACCGAGTCCCGGGCTAGCGCTCGCATCCGCAGCGCCGGGACGACGGTGACGTCATGGTGGCGCCCAAGGGTGGCACCCGCAATCCGCGCCATCCGGCTGACGGGGTCACCCCCACGCCGTCGCGCCGCCCACCGTCTCGTCGGCGCAGGCACCATCGTCAGCGGGTTTTCGAGCATGCCCCAGGACAACAGGTGGTCGACACCGACAATCAGCGCGCACGCCAGTGGCGCGACGAGGTCGCGACGGCCGTGCTCTTTCATAGCGAGGATCGCCTGACGACGCACGCCCGCGTAGCGGCCGAGCGCGAACACCGGCACCTGTGGGTCAACACGAGGACTCACCACGTGCGGTTCACCGGCAGCCACCGACAGCTCGGCGGCACAGGCGGCACACCAGCGGGTCGCCGGCGCACCGCAGCCACCGCATTCCAGCGGCAGGACGAGGTCAAGCACACACCAAGTGTCGCGGTCACCGGTGACAGCAGTGCTGTCAATCGGCGCCGCTGCGCAGCGGCGGCCAGACAAAGCTGAGCGCACCCTGACTCAATTGGGTAATCACGCTTTCCAGATAACGCAGCGGCAGCTCCGTTCGCCACTCCGGAAGCAACGCAGAGAGCTGCAAACAATCGGCTGCGAGGCTGACGTCGGTGATGCGCAGCCCATGCGGCAGCTCAGGCAGTGGAACTCGGTAGGCCGGTGTCCGTGCCGGCAGTGTCCACCGCCGTTGTCCGGTGATCACGGTGCGCGGTCGCAGCCACAGTGTCGTCTGGGAGGTTGTGCCCGCCACGTCGACGTCGACCTCAAGACCTCCCCAGTCGGGCCGGCGCGCCCAGCGCAGCCGGGCCGCTCCGCTCTCGGACAACTCACCGCGCAGCTGCGGCGTCGCTTGACGGAGCACATCATCGAAAATCTCGGTCGGCAGGGCGGACGACAACTCGACGGGAGCGGCGATCACCAGCGGCGGCACACCCGGGCGGATGTGCACGTTGCGCAGGACGGCAACGGCGCTGTGCAAATGATGCTGATCCCAGCTGATGCCGCGAGCGGCCACCCGAACCTCGCCCAGCTGGCCGACGGCCAGCCCCTGCGGTTCCAGTGCCGAGTCCAGCTCGGTGACGGTCAGCACCACGTCATGGTCCCCAATCCGAACCGTGACTTCCTTGCCGATGAGCAGCTGCTGCAAGGTGGTGAACAACGTCCGGTAGGGCGCCGCAACTGCCTGGGCGGCTCCCGCGCTGACCAGCGACATCCCGGTCGACGACCACAGCGAGGCCAGCATGTCCAAGGCACGGAAGGGATCATCCCAACGCAGCCGGGGAACTCTTGGCGACATCAACAAGCGCCTCCTCACTGCGAGGGTAGCCGGTGTGCTCAGGTCGCGAAAAACGCAGGCACAGCACTCATCCGGGCAATACCGGCGCCGCCCCCGGCACCATCAGCCCCGGTACGTCCGCCCAGCCTGGTCGGCTTTCGACAGACGCCGAGTACATCAACACCCCTTGCGGGCCGGCGACATACACAGTCGACGGGTTGGCCGCGATCGCCGTCAGTGGAGTTTGCAACCCGCGGGACGGCGCGTCGGAGTTCACCCCGTCGAGGTTTACATAAGACACCGGATGGGCGGCGTCGGTGCGTGTCACCACGATGTCGTCACCGGTTCGCCAGGACAACGACACCACCGAGGAACCCAGCCCGAAACCCAGCCGCCGAGGGTAGGTCAGGGCGAACTGGCCAGCCTGGGTCTGCTCGACGCCGGCGAGGATCACCTGCCCACCGATCACCATCGCGGCGCGCGTCCCGTCACGGGACAGTTGAAGATCGTTGATCGCCCCCGGGAAGCGGCTGGCCACCGCGGTCGAATCCACCGGAATCCGCGCGGGTTGCCCCGATGCCGGGTCCTGTATCGCTCGCAGCACGACGTTGGTATCGACCACCACCCAGACCGCGTCGTCCAGCGACCAGCTGGGCCGCGACAGGCTGTGCCCGTCGGCGGACTGCACCGCCTCGCCGCCGAGGTCGCCGACCCACAAAGACGCCGCCTCATCCGGAGCCCCGCGCCCCAGCGTCACCACCGAGGCCACCTGACGCCCGCTGCGTGATACGGCGGCCGCCGTCTGCTCCGGCATCCGTCCGAAGGCCCCGGGCACGGGGGTGACTCGCTGTGCGTCCATCGCCACCAGTGATCCGTTCACCAAGGCGTGCAACCCCGCGGCGGCACCGTCGGCCACCCCCGGGTCGGTGGCCGCGACATCGGAAGTGGTCCACCCCTCGGCAAACCTGTCTTCCAGCGGGGCGCCGTCGGCGTTGATCACGTACGGCCCCCTGATGTCGGCCCTGGCCAAGGTCCAGATGATCTGTGCGGCAAGTAATTGCCTGCTGTGCGGATCGGTGGTGGACAGCTTCTCCATGTCGACTCGCGCGCCGCCGTACCCGCGGCCGATTCCGCTCTTTCCGCCGTCGGCCCGAGTCACCGGCCCGCGCAGTCGTAGCGGCGGAGCGAGCAGATTACGCACCGTGCGCGCCATCTCCGGGCGTGGACCCGCCAGCAGTTTGGAGACGAGCTCCGTGGCCAGCTGGTCGCGGTCGGACACCGCGACGTAGCGCGGATCGGGAACCACGGTCTTGCCGGTGGGGTCGGCGAAGTACAGGGTGTTGCGCTTGTACGTTTCTTGGAACTGCTGCCAGTCCAGGAAAACCCCGTTGGGTAGGCGATCGATGCGCCAACCATCGGACGTCTTGACCAACTCGATCGGGCCCGGATCCGGCAGTTGACCCTCGGCGGTCTCAAACACCCCCACATCCGAGAGCGAGCCGAGAATGTCTGCCCGCATGGTCACCGAAACCTTCTCGGCGCTTCGGGTTTCGACGAACACCACGTGGTCGATCAACAACGCGCTGCCGGCGTCGTCCCAGGCGTTGGAAGCCGATTCGGTGAGGAACTGACGCGCCGCCAGGTGCCGGTTGGCCGGGTCGGCTGTGGCCTTGAGGAACTCGCGTAACAGCACGTCGGGATCCATACCCGGGCTCGGTTTGGGCAGATTCGACGGCACCGGACGTTCGACGGTTCCGATGGCTTGCGGGGCCGACGTGCTGGGCACACTGGCACAGCCGGCCAGCACTGCACCAAGGAACAACAAAATTGTCAGCCGCATCAACCGCTCCACTCCGCGTGCTCACGTGGGCGCTGACGTTCCTTGTATTCCGGTGGCATCGGTTGCGGATTCGGTTGCGCGACCGGTTGCAGAACTGGCTGCGGGATCGGTTTCATGGGCAGCGGGCTGGTGGTGACCTTGTGGCCGCGCACCATCGGAAGCGTCAGCCGGAAGCAGGCGCCCTCGCCGGGTTCGCCCCACGCCTCAAGCCGACCCTGGTGCAATCGGGCATCCTCGACGCTGATCGCCAAACCCAGCCCGGTGCCGCCGGACCGACGTACCCGTGAGGGATCCGAGCGCCAGAACCGGCTAAACACCAGCTTCTCCTCACCAGGCCGCAGCCCAACCCCGTAGTCACGCACGGTGACGGCGACCGTGTCTTCGTCGGCGGCCATCCGGATCCGCACCGGTTTGTGTTCGGCGTGGTCGATGGCATTGGCAATCAGATTGCGCAGGATCCGTTCTACCCGACGCGCATCGACCTCCGCGATCACCTGCTCGGCGGGCAGATCCACCAGCAACTCGATACCGGCCTCCTCGGCCAGGTGGCCCACATTGCCGAGCGCGTTGTTGACCGTTGTGCGCAAGTCGACCGCCTCAACCGACAACTCGGCCACCCCGGCGTCATGCCGCGAGATCTCCAGCAGGTCGTTGAGCAACGTCTCGAATCGGTCCAGCTCGCTAACCATCAACTCGGTGGACCGCCGCAGCGTGGGGTCGAGGTCGGCGCTGTGGTCATAGATCAAGTCGGCCGCCATCCGCACCGTGGTCAGCGGCGTACGCAGTTCGTGGCTGACGTCGGAGGTGAACCGGCGCTGTAGGTTGCCGAACTCCTCCAGCTGGGCGATCTGTCGGGACAGGCTCTCGGCCATGTCGTTGAACGACACCGCCAGCCTGGCCATGTCGTCCTCGCCGCGCACCGGCATGCGTTCGGACAGATGTCCCTCGGCGAAACGTTCGGCGATCCGCGACGCCGACCGCACCGGCACCACCACCTGACGCGACACCAGCAGCGCAATGCCGGCGAGCAGGACTAGCAGTACCAGGCCGCCGGTGGCCATCGTGCCACGCACCAGCGTGATCGTGGCTTGCTCGCTCGCCAGCGGAAAGATCAGGTATAGCTCCAGGTTGGCCACCCGCGACAACGTCGGAGTCCCGATGATCAGGGCCGGCCCGGAGAAACCTTCGGTCTGCACCGTGGCGTACTGGTAGGCGGCCTGCCCGGCCTTGACGAAGCCGCGCAGCGCGTTGGGCACCTGATCGACGGGTCCGGCAGTAGAGGCAGCGCGCGGCCCATCACCCGGCACCATCAGCACCGCATCGAACGCACCGGCGAGGCCAGCCCCCGAAGCGGGGTCGGTTTTCGACGTCAGAGTGTTGCGCGCAAGCTGCAGGCTACTGTCCAGTGAGCGCGTCTCCTCACCGTTGACGATCCCGCTGACGGTGGTGCGTGCCCGCTCGATCTGGTCGATCGCCGCCCTGACCTTGATGTCGAGGACACGATTGGTGACCTGGCTGGTCAGCACAAAGCCAAGCGCCAGGATGACGGCTAGCGACAGTCCAAGGGTCAGCGCCACGACCCGCAGCTGCAGCGATCGGCGCCACGCGACAGCTACGGCTCGACTCAACGCACTGAGGCCCCGTGTCATCGGGCCAGAGCGACCCCGGCGACCCCGAATGCGTCGGCGCGAGCCGAAGATCATCGGCGCCGCTCCTTAGCATCGCTGCGCTCTGCATCGTCGCCGGCGCGGATCACGGAGGTCCGGCCTTGTACCCCACTCCTCGAACGGTCAGCACCACAGTCGGGTTCTCGGGATCCTTTTCGACCTTGGCCCGCAGACGCTGGACATGCACGTTCACCAGCCTGGTATCGGCTGGGTGCCGGTAACCCCATACCTGTTCGAGCAGCACATCACGAGTAAACACCTGGCGCGGCTTGCGCGCCAATGCGACCAACAGGTCGAATTCCAGCGGTGTCAACGAGATCTGCTCACCGTTGCGAGTGACCTTGTGCGCCGGTACGTCGATTTCTACGTCGGCGATGGACAGCATCTCGGCGGGTTCGTCGTCGTTGCGGCGCAGCCGCGCCCGCACCCGCGCAACCAGCTCCTTGGGCTTGAACGGCTTCATGATGTAGTCGTCGGCGCCCGACTCCAGACCCAGCACCACATCCACGGTGTCGGTCTTTGCGGTGAGCATCACGATCGGAACACCGGAATCGGCGCGCAACACCCGGCACACGTCGATGCCGTTCATACCGGGCAGCATCAAATCCAATAACACCAGATCGGGGCGCAGCTCGCGCACCGCGGTCAGAGCCTGAGTACCGTCGCCGATGACCGCGGTGTCGAAGCCTTCCCCCCGCAGCACGATGGTGAGCATCTCAGCCAACGAAGCGTCGTCGTCAACGACCAAAATCCTTTGCCTCATGGTGTCCATGGTGTCACCACATCGGGACAAAACTGGCGCACCACACGGGCGTTTCTTGCTTGATTAGGGCAAATACCCTCAACTTGGCACGTCTGGAGGCGCCAAAGTCGCCGCTAGTCGGCCCGGATCAACATCGGCGCCGACAACCAGCCACCGGCCGCCCCACCCTTGGGCCGCCAACTCGGCGTAGACCGCACCGGTGCGCTGCTGAAGTTCAGCGTCGCGTTCGTAATTGTCGCGCGCCCGACCGGGGTCACGCTGGGCACGGCCGCGGGATCGTTCCCCGGCGAGCTCGGCAGAGACCGCAAGGAGCACCTGCCAGTCGGGCTTGGGCAACCCGAGTCTTGCAAATTCGATCCGCTGAACCCAGGCCGCTGCCTTCCCGGCCGCGTTTTCATGTAGGCGCGCCGCGCTGTAGGCCGCGTTGGAGGCGACGTAGCGATCCAGGATCACCACGTCGTAGCCGCGACACAGCCCCTGGATCGTGTGGACCGCGCCAGCGCGGTCGAGCGCGAACAGCGTCGCCATCGCATACACCGACGATGCGAGGTCACCGTGCTCGCCGTGCAGCGCCTCCGCTGCGATGTCGGCGGCCACCGACTGTCCGTAGCGCGGGAACGCCAGTGTGGCCACCGATCTCCCGGCTGCTCGAAAGGCCCCGGACAGCTTTTCCACCAACGTCCGCTTGCCAGCGCCGTCAACGCCCTCAATCGCGATTAGCACGGCGCGGCCCTGTCGGTGGCGGCGCGAGCAGACGCAAAATCGCCCTTTTCGTCATGAAAATGGGCGATTTTGCGTCTGCTCGCGGGTGGGAGGCACTCAGTAGCGGTAGTGGTCCGGCTTGTAGGGACCCTCGACGTCGACGCCGAGGTATTCGGCCTGCTCCTTGGTCAGCTTGGTCAGGTGACCGCCAAGGGCCTCGACATGGATTCGAGCCACCTTCTCGTCGAGGTGCTTGGGCAGCCGGTACACCTCGTTGTCGTACTCGTCGTTCTTGGTCCACAGCTCGATCTGGGCGATCGTCTGGTTAGCGAAGCTGTTGCTCATCACGAACGAGGGGTGCCCGGTGGCATTGCCCAGGTTCAGCAGCCGCCCCTCGGACAGCACGATGATCGAGCGGCCCGTGTCGCCAAAGGTCCACAGGTCGACCTGAGGCTTGACGTTGACCCGTGTCGCCCCGGAGCGCTCCAGCCCGGCCATGTCGATCTCGTTGTCGAAGTGGCCGATATTTCCCAGGATCGCGTGGTCCTTCATCGCCTTAATGTGCTCGAGCATGATGATGTCTTTGTTGCCGGTCGCGGTTACGACGATGTCGGCGTCCCCGATGGCCTCCTCGACGGTGACCACGTCGAAGCCCTCCATCATGGCCTGCAGCGCGTTGATCGGGTCGATCTCGGTGACGGAGACCCGCGCTCCCTGGCCCTTCATCGCCTCCGCACAGCCCTTACCGACGTCGCCGTAGCCGCAGATGAGGACCTTCTTACCGCCGATCAGCGCGTCGGTGCCGCGGTTGATGCCGTCGATCAGGGAGTGCCGAGTGCCGTACTTGTTGTCGAATTTGGACTTGGTCACCGAGTCGTTGACGTTGATCGCCGGGAAGGCCAGATCCCCGGCCGCGGCGAATTGGTAGAGCCGCAGCACGCCGGTGGTGGTCTCCTCGGTGACGCCCTTGACCGACTCGGCTATCTTGGTCCACTTGTCCTTGTCGGTCTCGAAGCGGGTCCGTAGCAGGTTCAGGAAGACCTTCCACTCGGCGGGGTCGTCCTCCTCGGCGGGCGGCACCACGCCGGCCTTCTCATACTGCATGCCGCGCAGCACCAACATGGTGGCGTCACCGCCGTCATCGAGGATCATGTTGGCCGGCTTGTCGGGGTCCGGCCAGGTGAGCATCTGCTCGGCGGCCCACCAGTACTCTTCGAGCGTCTCGCCCTTCCACGCGAACACCGGGACACCCTTGGGCTCGTCGGGGGTGCCGTGCGGGCCGACCACGACGGCGGCGGCGGCGTGATCCTGGGTGGAGAAGATGTTGCACGAGGCCCAGCGGACTTCGGCGCCCAGCGCGGTGAGGGTTTCGATCAACACCGCGGTCTGCACCGTCATGTGCAGCGAACCCGAGATCCGGGCCCCCTTCAGGGGTTGCACCTCGGCATACTCGCGCCGCAGCGACATCAGGCCGGGCATCTCGTGCTCGGCGATCCGGAGTTCTTTGCGGCCGAAATCCGCTAGTGACAGGTCGGCGATCTTAAAGTCGATGCCGTTACGAACGTCAGGGGTCAGCGAATTTTTGGTCACCAAATTTCCGGTCATAGGGGCTTTCATCCTTCTTTGGGGGCTCACAGGGATCCGAGCGGGCTACTTAGCCTAGGTACGCTCTTGCAGTCACTGTAGCCGCCGTCGGTCAGCCCCGCAGGTCAGGGGACATTGATCACACCGTGACGCTCCGCGAACGGCGTTATTAGCCGTGCTAGGTCCGCTGCGACATCATGGTCGGCCTCGGGCGGCATCGACACGTAGCTCAAGCACAGCCGCACGATCGCACGCGAGAGCACATTGGCGTCGTTATCGGTGGTGGCCACCCAGGTATCGGTGAAGGCCGGCGCCAGCCGGGCCGACGCGCGGGTGATGATCGGCGCGCTGTCGGTGGTGATCAGTTGCAGCAGATCGGGCTTGGCGACACCGGTCAACAGCGAGATGACCAACGGATCTGCCGCCGACTCGGCGAAGAACGACCGAAAGCCCTGCAGGAACGCTTCGTAAAAGTTGCCGACGTTGGCGTCCAACGATGCATGGACGTTGTCCACTAATCGGTCGGCCAGGCGCAGCGCGTATCCCTGCGCCAGGCCTTGCCGGGAACCGAATTCGTTGTAGATGGTCTGCCGGCTGATGCCCGCCGCGCGGGCCACGTCGGACAGCGTGATGGCGGACCAGTCGCGGGTCAGCAGCAGATCCCGCATCGCATCCAGCACCGAATCCCGCAACAGGGCCCGCGAGGCCTCGGCATAGGGTATCCGCTTCACAGGCGCGACAGTAGCGCTTGGAGTGCTCACGAGCGAGCCACCTCCACCATCTCGAAATCCGACTTTGCCGCACCGCAATCCGGGCAACTCCAGTCATCGGGGATGTCGTCCCAGCGGGTGCCGGCCGCGATGCCGTCCTCCGGCCAACCCAGCGCCTCATCGTACTCAAAGCCGCATTGGATACAGCGGAACAGTTTGTAGTCGTTCACTTAGTTACCCTCCTATCTTTTCGAAATCGACCTTCTCGCGCACCGCGCAGTCCGGGCAGCACCAGTCGTCGGGAATTTGATCCCAGCCTGTGCCGGCTGGGAAGCCTTCCCTGGCATCACCGTTGGCCTCGTCGTAGACGTAGTCGCAGACCGGGCACCGGTAGGCGGCCATCATGCCGAGGCTCCGTAACGGGCGAGTGCCTTCTCCCGCACGCGCGGGTGCAGGTTAACCCGAGTGATATCGCCGCCGTAGTGCTCCAGCACCCGGTGATCCATTACCTTGCGCCACAACGGCGGGAAGTAGGTCAGCGAGATCATCGATGCATACCCACTGGGCAGGTTGGGCGCACCCGCCATGCTCCGCAGTGTCTGATAGCGGCGAGTGGGGTTGGCGTGGTGATCGCTGTGTCGCTGCAGGTGGTAGAGGAACAGGTTGGTGACGATGTGGTCGGAGTTCCAGCTGTGCACCGGGGCGCAGCGCTCGTAGCGGCCGTTGGCGCTCTTCTGCCGTAGCAGTCCGTAGTGTTCGAGGTAGTTGACGGCCTCTAACAGGCTGAAGCCGAAGACTGCCTGGATGATGACGAACGGGATCAGCGCCGGGCCGAAGACCGCGATCAGCCCACCCCACAACACCACCGACATCAGCCACGCGTTGAGCACGTCGTTGCGCAGATACGTCATGGGATTCCAGGGGCTGACGCCGAGCCGACGCAGCCGTTGGGCCTCCAAATGAACGGCCGAGCGCAAGCCGCCGATAACACTGCGGGGCAGGAACTCCCACAACGTCTCGCCGAACCGCGCCGACGCCGGGTCCTCCGGTGTGGACACCCGGACGTGATGGCCACGGTTGTGCTCGATGTAGAAGTGCCCGTAGCAGGTCTGGGCGAGGGTGATCTTGGACAGCCACCGCTCCAGCGAATCCTTCTTGTGCCCCATTTCGTGGGCGGTGTTGATACCGACGCCGCCAAGCACACCGACCGACAGCGCCACCCCAAGCTTGCCCGCCCAGCTCAAGGCGCCGTCAAAGCCGAGCCAACTGAGGTTTGCGGCGGTGAACAGGTATGCGCCCAGCACCACGCTGAGGTACTGGAACGGGATGTAGATGTAGGTGCAGTAGCGGTAGTACTTGTCATTCTCCAGCCGGTCGGTCACCTCGTCGGGCGGGTTCTGCCCGTCGGGCCCGAAGCGTAGGTCAAGAAGCGGCAACAAGACGTAGAGCAGGATCGGTCCGATCCACAGCGGCACCTGCGCGGCGGCGTGCCAGCCGAGCTGGTTCATCCCCCAGATCAGCGGCAGCATCACCACCAAGGCCGTCGGGGCGATGAGGCCCATAAGCCACAGGTAACGCTTCTTGTCCCGCCACTCCTCGACTTCGGGCGGCCGGGGGGCTTCGGGTCCACCAGAGCCGATTTGCGTGGTCATATGCCAAACCTCCTCATGAGCCACACCACGTTGGGATTTGACAATAGAGCAGTTTGCGTCTTATGTCTAGACATATAACGCAATTTGTAAATACGCGGCGAAGCTAGTTCAACACCTCCGGGTCGCGCTCTCTCGAGCTTGCCGAAGGCCCTGCGCCGAGTGCCGGCGCCCGTAGCCGACATAAATCGCGGTTCCGGCCACCAGCCAGATCCCGAACCGGATCCAAGTCAACGCGGTGAGGTTCAGCATCAGCCACAGGCACGCGCACACTGCGGCGATCGGAAGTAACGGCACCCACGGAGCTGTGAACCCCCGCTGAAGGTCGGGTCGGGTCCGGCGCAGCACGACCACTCCGGCCGAGACGAGGATGAACGCGAACAGTGTCCCGACGTTGACCATCTCCTCAAGCTTGGTGATCGGAAACACCGACGCCGTCGTGGCCACCAACACCGCGACCAGCACCGTGACCCGGACCGGGGTGCCGCGCGAACCGGTCTTGGCCAATTGCCGCGGCACCAAGCCGTCGCGCGCCATGGCGAACAGCACGCGGCATTGCCCGAGCATCAACACCATCACCACCGTGGTAAGCCCGGCCAGCGCGCCGACGGAGATGATGCCGCTGGCCCAGTACACCCCGTTGGCCTGGAACGCGGTGGCCAGATTTGCCGGCCCGCGGCCCGGTACGGTCCGCAGTTGGGTGTATGGAACCATGCCCGACAGCACCACCGATACCGCGACGTAGAGAAGGGTCACGACCCCCAGCGACGCGAGAATCCCTCGAGGGACGTCTCGTTGAGGACGCTTGGTCTCCTCGGCCATGGTGGCCACGATGTCAAACCCGATAAACGCGAAGAACACGATCGATGCCCCGGCCAGCACGCCGTACCATCCGTAGTGGCTGCCTTGGGCTCCGGTCAGCAACGAGAAGACGGATTGATCGAGCCCGCCGCCGTGGTGCTGGACTTCGGGCTCGGGAATGAACGGCGAGTAGTTGGCGGCCCTGATGTAGAAGGCACCGACGACCACCACCAAGACGACCACCGACACCTTGATTGCGGTGACCACCGCGGAAAATCTCGACGACAATTTGGTGCCCAACGCGATCAGGGTCGCCACCAACGTGACGATCACGAGCGCACCCCAGTCGAGCTGCAGCGATCCGAGATGGCCTGTGCCATTACCGAATCCGAACACGGTGCCCAAGTAGCTGGACCAGCCTTTGGCGACCACGGCCGCACCCATCGCCAGTTCCAGCACCAGATTCCAGCCGATCACCCAGGCCAAGAACTCCCCGAAGGTGGCATAAGAGAAGGTATAGGCGCTGCCGGCCACCGGCAGCGTCGAGGCGAACTCGGCGTAGCACAGCGCGGCCAGCGCACAGGTCGCCGCCGCGATCAGAAACGATATCCAGATGGCCGGGCCGGTGATATCGCCAGCGGTCGACGCGGTAACCGTGAATATTCCGGCGCCAATCACCACCGAGACGCCGAAAACAACCAGGTCCCACCAGGTGAGGTCCTTGCGCAGCCGAGTGGTGGGCTCGTCGGTGTCGGCGATTGACTGTTCTACCGACTTCATGCGCCGTCGACCGGCCATGCACCCGTCCTCTCGCACTCGTTGTGACCGCACAGTACTGGGTACTCTGCGAGGATGACGGGTCGCGTAGGGAACCCGAAGGACCACGCCGTGGTGATCGGAGCTAGCATCGCCGGGTTGTGCGCCGCGCGGGTGCTCTCGGACTTCTACTCCACGGTGACGGTTTTCGAGCGCGACGAGTTGCCGGAAGCGCCGGCGAACCGGGCCACGGTCCCTCAAGACCGACACCTGCACATGTTGATGGCCCGCGGGGCGCAGGAATTCGACAGCCTGTTCCCCGGCCTGTTGCACGACATGGTGGCCGCGGGCGTGCCCATGCTTGAGAACCGGCCGGACTGTATCTACTTGGGCGCCGCCGGCCATGTCCTCGGGACGGGGCATACCCTGCGCAAGGAGTTCACCGCCTACGTGCCCAGCCGGCCGCACCTGGAATGGCAGCTGCGGCGACGGGTCCTGCAGCTCTCCAACGTCCAGATTGTGCGGCGCCTGGTCACCGAGCCACAGTTCGAGCGCAGGCAGCAGCGAGTGGTCGGCGTGCTGCTGGATTCCCCTGGTAGCGGCCAAGATCGGGAACGCGAAGAGTTCATAGCTGCCGACCTTGTCGTCGACGCAGCCGGCCGGGGTACCCGACTGCCGGTTTGGTTGACGCAGTGGGGATATCGGCGGCCGGCCGAAGACACCGTGGACATCGGCATCAGCTATGCCAGCCACCAATTTCGCATTCCCGACGGGCTGATCGCCGAGAAGGTGGTGGTCGCCGGCGCCTCACACGATCAGTCGCTGGGGCTAGGCATGCTGTGCTACGAGGACGGCACCTGGGTCCTCACCACCTTCGGGGTGGCCGATGCCAAACCGCCGCCGACTTTCGACGAGATGCGTGCACTCGCGGACAAACTGCTGCCGGCCCGCTTCACCGCCGCGCTGGCGCAAGCCCAACCGATCGGCTGTCCGGCGTTTCATGCTTTCCCAGCCAGCAGATGGCGTCGCTACGACAAGCTGGAACGTTTCCCGCGCGGAATCGTCCCGTTCGGCGATGCGGTGGCCAGCTTCAATCCCACCTTCGGGCAGGGCATGACGATGACCTCACTGCAAGCCGGCCACCTACGACGGGCGCTCAAAGCCCGCAACTCAGCTATGAAAGGCGACCTGGCCGCCGAACTCAATCGGGCCACCGCCAAGACCACCTATCCGGTGTGGATGATGAACGCAATCGGCGACATCAGTTTCCACCACGCCACCGCTGAGCCCCTTCCCCGATGGTGGCGCCCAGCCGGTTCGCTGTTCGACCAATTCCTCGGGGCCGCAGAAACCGATCCTGTTCTCGCCGAATGGTTTCTGCGACGGTTTTCGCTGCTGGACAGCCTGTACATGGTGCCGTCGGTACCGATCATCGGTCGCGCCATTGCTCACAATCTGCGATTGTGGCTAAAAGAGCAGCGTGAGCGTCGGCAACCCGTCACAACCCGACGGTCGCCCTGAACAGCTTGGCGGGTTGGCCGGCGGTCAGCCGGATCGGGCCGTCGTCGGCCGCCACCCAGGCGGCCGTGCCGCGCTGTAGCGTGAGCGACCCGCACTTCCCGTGCACCGTCGCCGAACCCTCGGTGCATAACAAGATCTGTGGACCGTCATGGCCGGACGACGCGTCGACCTCGTGGCCGAGGTGATCGCCGTCGAGCACCAGTAGCGTGGCCGCGAACTCATCGGTGGGCGTCTCAAAGACCAGCCCCAGCCCCTCGCGCCGGATCGGGGGCCGCAGCCGAGCCTTCGGCGTGGGGGCGAAGTCCAGCACCCGCAACAACTCGGGCACATCGACGTGCTTAGGGGTAAGTCCACCGCGTAACACGTTGTCGGAGTTGGCCATCACTTCCACACCGAAACCACGCACATAGGCGTGCAGGTTGCCGGCCGGCAGGAAGATCGCCTCCCCAGGAGCCAAGCTGATGCGGTTGAGCAACAACGCCGCCAGCACACCGGCGTCGCCGGGATAACGTTCGCCGAGTTCCAGCACTGTCTTGGCTTCGGCGCCAAATTCCGTTGCGCCGGAGCTGACGTACTGGATAGCGCCGTCCAGCACGGCAGGCACCAGCACGTCGATGTCGGGCTGGGGTGCGGTAATCCAGGTGGTGAACAGCGCACGCAAACCATCGGCATCGGACCCCTCGCTCAGCAAGTCGATGAACGGGTCGAGGTCGGATACGGCCAGCGCCCGCAGCAGCTCGGTGGTGCGAGCCGCCTCCCGGAATCCGGCCAGCGCCTCGAACGGCTGCAGCGCCACCAATAACTCTGGCTTGTGACTGGTGTCGCGGTAGTTGCGGACGGGTGAGGACACCGGAATGCCCATTCGCTCTTCCCGCAGGTAGCCCTCAACCGCCTGCTCGGCGCTCGGATGGGCCTGCAACGATAGTGGCTCGTCGGCCGCCAACACCTTGACCAAGAACGGCAACACATCGCCGAATCGCGCGCGCGACGCGGAGCCGAGCTGCCCCTCCGGATCCGCGACCAACGCTTCGAGCAACGAGGTTTGGCCATGCGGCGTCTGCAGCCAAGCCGGATCACCCGGGTGTGCACCGAACCATAGTTCGGCCTCGGGGTGAGCGGCCGGCACCGGACGCCCGGTGAATTCGGCGATAGCGGTGCGCGATCCCCAAGCGTAGGTGCGTAACGCGCCACGTAGCAGTTCCACCGGCGATCTATCCTCGCACCAGTCGCAGATACACGGCGGCCATCTCCAGCCGAACGGCCAATACCGCCCCCCCGGATCCCACGGGGGCGTCGAGCAGCTCCGGCACATCCTCAGCCGCGACCAGATAGGCGTCATCGAGCCCGGCAACCCGAGCGGCCACCACCGTCCGCTCGCCGGCCAGCGCCAGCGCCAACACCCGCAGCCGCTGCGGTGCCGGCCCATCGATTTCCTCGTCATGGAACAGCGCATCCGGCGGCGTCCCGGCACGTAGCGCCACAACCGCATCCGAAAGCCTGGTAGCGGCCACAACCTGGTTTGCGATCCGCAGCATGACCGAACTCCCATGCCGGGCCAGCGCCAGCGTCGCGGCATTGTCTCCAGCCAGGGCCAGCTGGCAACCGGAAACGCGAGCGGCAAGTGCCTTGGCCGGGTTGGTGAACACCTCTCGGCCGGCGCTGTTGCGGAGCGCCTCAGCATCCAGCTCGTCTGCCAGCGACGCCAGATCGATGCGCAGCTTGGGATCCACGGTTTGCAAGGCCGCCAGACCCGCGGCCAGGTACCGGGACAACCCGAACTCGTCAGGAACCCGCAGCCGCGGTTCCAGCACCGCGACGCGACCGGCCGTGCTGTCCCGCAGCGGACCCTCATACGGTGCCACCACGACAACCCGCGCGCCCCTGCGCACCCCGATCGCGGCGGCCCCGACCAGCGCCGGGTCGCCGGGGTCGTCGCCGGCAACGATCAGCACGTCAAGCGGCCCGACCCAGGGCGGCGCCGCACTGGCGAGCACGATCGGCTCGGCGGCCCCGGCACCTAGCGTCGAGGCCAGGATGGTCCCGGCGGTCTCAGCGGTCCCCCGGCCGGTCACCCAGATCACCGAGCGGGGACGGTCACTACCGCGCAGCAAGTCCAGTTCGCCCTCGTCGGCCGCGGCAGCGATGGCACGCACCTGTGCGCCGGCCATCGATGCGGCCCGCAGCAGGGCACCCCGGTCGGCAGCGATCAGGCCTTCGGTGTCCTCGAGATCGATCGCCCGGGCGACGTTCACGGTCCGGCCTTCGCATGTGCGCTCTGGGCAGCGATTTCAGCGCTGACCTGACGTACCACCGCGTCAACGTCCCCGACGCTGCGGCCCTCCACATTGAGCCGCAGCAACGGCTCGGTGTTTGAGCTGCGCAGGTTGAACCAGCTGTCGTCGCCTAAGTCAACGGTCACGCCATCGAGGTGATCAATACTGACAATCCGGTTGCCGAACGATTTCAACACGGCCTCCACACAGGCCGAAGAGTCGACCACGGTGAAGTTGATCTCGCCGGAGGATTCATAGCGTTGGTAGTCCGCGGTCAACTCCGACAGCGGTCTGCTCTGCTCACCGAGGGCGGCCAGCACATGCAGTGCGGCCAGCATTCCGGAATCGGCACCCCAGAAGTCACGGAAGTAATAGTGCGCCGAATGTTCACCACCGAAAATCGCCCCGGTCTCGGCCATCAGTGCCTTGATATAGGAGTGCCCAACCCGCGAACGCAGCGGCGTACCGCCGCGCTCGGCGACCAGCTCGGGCACCGCGCGGGAGGTGATCACGTTGTGGATGATGGTGGCGCCGATCTCCCGGTTGAGTTCCCGCGCGGCCACCAATGCGGTAACCGTCGACGGCGAGACCGGCTGGCCGCGTTCGTCGACCACGAAGCAGCGGTCGGCGTCGCCGTCGAAAGCAAGCCCGATATCGGCGCCGGTGTCACGCACATAGGCCTGCAGATCCACCAGGTTCGCCGGGTCCAGCGGATTGGCCTCGTGATTGGGAAACGATCCGTCGAGCTCAAAATACGAGGGCAACAAGGTGATCGAGTCGATCACCCCAAGGACCGCCGGCGCGGTGTGACCGGCCATGCCGTTGCCGGCGTCCACGGCCACCCGCAACGGACGTAGCCCCGAGGTGTCCACCAGCGATCGCAGGAACGCCCCGTAGTCGACCAGCACGTCCTGGTCGGCAATGGTTCCGGGCGTCCCGTCGTATCGTGCGACGCCGGCGATCAGGTCGTCACGGATGGCGGTCAGCCCGGTATCGGCTCCGACTGGTTTGGCGGCGGCCCGACACATCTTGATGCCGTTGTATGCCGCCGGGTTGTGGCTCGCGGTGAACATCGCTCCCGGGCAGTCCAACAGCCCCGAGGCGAAATAAAGCTGATCGGTGGACGCCAAACCAACTCGCACCACGTCGAGGCCCTGCCCGGTCACCCCGGCCGCGAACGCGTCGGCCAGCGACGGCGAACTGTCCCGCATGTCGTGACCGATCACCACTGGTCGCGCATCCTCGGTCCGCATCAACCGCGCGAATGCGGCGCCGAGATCGGTAACCAGCGACTCGTCGATCTCTTCGCCGACCAGCCCGCGTACGTCGTAAGCCTTGATAACGCGGTCCACAGCCGCGGCGGGCCAAGACATGCGCGGGCTCCTGACAACCTAGATTTTCTGCGACTCTTGGCCGCCAGCCTATCGGCCCGCGAACGACGCGGGCCGAATCGGTCTCGAACAGCATGGGAAGACTAGTCGGCGGGGTCGGGCAACACCCGTAGATGTCCGCGCCGGCGCCCGGCCCCAGGCTCGGGCGGCGCAAGCACGCCACCCCCGGTGGGCGCTCCGGTCGCCGCAGCGGGAAAATCGTCGAAACCATGCAGTGGCGCGCCATTTCCGCCTGGATGATGCCGGCGCCCCGCGCTCGGGCCACCCTCGCGCACCGCGTCCGCCAGGGCCACCAGGTCGTCCTCGTCGGGGTGGCTGGGCAGCGGCCCGGCGTGACGCACGAGTTCCCACCCGCGCGGTGCAGTGATGCGACCGGCATGGCCGACACACAGATCCCACGAATGGGGCTCCCGCGCAGTGGCAAGCGGACCGATCACCGCCGTCGAGTCCGAGTAGACGAACGTCAACGTCGCCACTGCATAGTGCGGACACCCGGGCCGGCAGCAGCGACGGGGTACGTTCACGACCGAAAGGCTATCGTGCACCAACGCCGCCGAAGCGCCGGACACGCGCATCCGTCCACGCCGCGATGTTTAACCGTTACCATCGGCGCGTGAGCGATTCCCGCAGCTCCTCGTGGAGCCGTCGGTCGCGGGGCGGGTCGGTAGCGCGGCGAGCAATCCGGCGGGGCCGCGAGATGCGCGGGCCACTGCTGCCGCCGACAGTCCCGGGGTGGCGCAGCCGGGCCGAGCGGTTCGACATGGCAGTGCTGGAAGCCTACGAACCCATCGAGCGACGCTGGCAGGAGCGGGTGTCGCAGCTGGACATCGCGGTCGACGAGATCCCGAGGATCGCAGCCAAAGATCCCGAAAGTGTGCAGTGGCCGCCGGAAGTCATCGCCGACGGACCGATCGCGCTGGCCCGGCTCATCCCGGCCGGCGTGGACGTCCGCGGAAATGCGACGCGCGCGCGAATCGTCTTGTTTCGCAAACCAATTGAACGACGGGCCAAGGACACCGAGGAACTTGGTGAATTGCTGCACGAAATCCTGGTGGCCCAGGTGGCCATCTACCTGGACGTCGACCCATCCGTCATCGACCCGACGATCGACGACTAGTTCGCGCCGCCGACTCCGGCGGCCGGGTCAGATGATCCCGCGTTTGAGGCGGCGGCGCTCGCGTTCGGAAAGACCACCCCAGATGCCGAACCGCTCGTCATGAGCCAGGGCGTACTCCAGACACTCGTGCCGCACCTCGCAGCCCATGCAAATCTTCTTGGCCTCACGCGTGGAGCCGCCCTTCTCCGGGAAGAACGCTTCGGGATCCGTTTGCGCACATAGCGCACGGTCCTGCCATTGGTCGGTGGCTTCCGGCGGCAGAGGTTCCTCGAATGGCGCCGGCGCCTCGGGAACCAAACTCAGATGCGGTCGCAAAACTGCCGTTGCTGATGCGGTAGCCGATCCGGTAGTGGTATGCGGTGTGCCTCCCATTACACCCCGAAGGTGTTCATAGGACATGCCTCCGCCTCCTCACTCGATAGATAGTGAAATGGTTTCCCACTGTTTTGATGTACAGTTAACCCAATTCGAACAAGTGATCGAATCTCGGTCTGCGACACCGAAACCGGCCGGCCAACCGCGAAATGACACTGATGTGATTAGACACAAGTTGGGGACGCGGGTCAAGTGTGCCGGCGCATTTCCATATCATCTCGTAATAAAATTTCCGCGGTTCTGTTGTGGTTGGGTCCCGGCGTGTCGAGCGTGACTCGTAACCAACGTTTGGTGATGGGCGCCGGGAGGTACTGTCCTGCGATGTGAAGGTCACCGTTCTGGCCGGTGGAGTCGGCGGCGCCCGCTTCCTGCTCGGGGTCCAGCAGCTGCTCGGCCTGGGCCAGTTTGCTGCCAATTCTGCCCACTCGGACGCCGACCACCAACTGAGCGCTGTCGTCAACGTCGGCGACGACGCCTGGATCCACGGGCTGCGTGTCTGCCCGGATCTGGACACCTGCATGTATACCCTGGGCGGCGGGGTGGACCCCCAGCGCGGCTGGGGCCAGCGTGACGAAACTTGGCACGCCATGCAGGAACTGGTGCGCTATGGCGTGCAGCCCGACTGGTTCGAGCTCGGGGACCGCGATCTGGCCACCCATCTGGTGCGCACCCAGATGCTGCAGGCCGGCTACCCCCTGTCACAGATCACCGAGGCCCTATGCGATCGCTGGCAACCGGGCGCCCGCTTGCTGCCTGCCACCGACGACCGTTGCGAAACCCATGTAGTGATCACCGACCCGGTCGACGAAAGCCGCAAGGCGATCCATTTTCAGGAGTGGTGGGTGCGCTACCGTGCCCAGGTGCCGACGCACAGCTTTGCTTTTGTCGGCGCTGAAAAGTCCAGCGCTGCAACCGAAGCGATCGCCGCCCTGGCCGACGCCGACATCATCATGCTGGCGCCGTCTAATCCGGTGGTCAGCATCGGCGCCATCCTGGCCGTCCCCGGGATTCGCGCGGCGTTGCGGGAAGCAACCGCACCGATCGTCGGCTACTCGCCGATCATCGGCGAAAAGCCGTTGCGCGGCATGGCCGATACGTGCCTTTCGGTTATCGGGGTGGATTCCACCGCGGCCGCTGTGGGCCGGCACTACGGCGCGCGGTGCGCCACCGGGATACTGGACTGCTGGCTGGTGCACGACGGCGACCACGCTGAGATTGACGGGGTGACGGTGCGGTCGGTGCCGCTGCTGATGACCGACCCGAACGCGACGGCTGAGATGGTTCGCGCCGGGTGCGACCTTGCGGGAGTGGTAGCTTGACCGGCCCCGAACATGGCTCCGCCTCGACCATCGAGATCCTGCCCGTCATCGGGCTGCCCGAATTCCGTCCCGGCGACGATCTGAGCGCCGCCGTCGCCGCGGCGGCACCGTGGCTACGCGACGGTGACGTCGTGGTGGTTACCAGCAAGGTGGTGTCCAAATGCGAGGGCCGGCTGGTTCCGGCTCCCGAAGACCCCGAGCAAAGAGACCGATTGCGCCGCAAGCTGATCGAGGATGAGGCAGTGCGCGTGTTGGCGCGCAAGGACCGCACGTTGATCACCGAGAATCGACTCGGGCTGGTTCAGGCGGCCGCCGGCGTGGACGGATCCAACGTCGGCCGGTCCGAGTTAGCGCTGCTGCCGGTCGATCCTGACGCCAGTGCCGCAACCTTGCGCGCCGGGCTGCGCGAGCGGCTCGGCGTCACCGTCGCCGTGGTCATCACCGACACCATGGGACGCGCCTGGCGCAACGGCCAGACCGATGCCGCAGTCGGCGCTGCCGGTCTGGCGGTGCTGCGCAACTATGCCGGTGTCCGCGACCCATACGGCAATGAGTTGGTGGTCACCGAGGTCGCAGTCGCCGACGAGATCGCCGCGGCCGCCGACTTGGTCAAAGGCAAACTGACCGCGACGCCGGTGGCGGTGGTGCGTGGGTTCGGCGTGTCCGACGACGGCTCGACAGCCCGGCAACTGCTGCGGCCGGGCGCCAACGACCTGTTCTGGCTCGGGACCGCCGAAGCGCTCGAGCTGGGTCGCCAGCAAGCCCAACTGTTGCGCAGGTCCGTTCGCCGGTTTAGCACCGATCCGGTGCCGGGCGACCTCGTCGAGGCTGCGGTCGCCGAGGCCCTCACCGCGCCAGCCCCACATCACACCCGGCCGACCCGATTCGTGTGGCTGCAGACACCGGCCATCCGCGCGCGGCTGCTAGATCGGATGAAAGACAAGTGGCGGTCTGATCTCACCAGTGACGGCTTGCCCGCCGACGCGATAGAACGCCGGGTGGCACGCGGCCAGATCCTCTATGACGCACCCGAAGTCGTCATACCGATGCTGGTGCCCGACGGAGCACACAGCTACCCCGATGCCGCCCGCACCGACGCCGAGCACACCATGTTCACGGTCGCCGTCGGAGCGGCCGTACAAGCCTTGCTGGTCGCGCTGGCCGTGCGCGGGCTGGGCAGTTGCTGGATCGGCTCGACGATCTTTGCCGCTGACCTGGTCCGCGACGAGCTGGACCTGCCAGTCGACTGGGAGCCGTTGGGCGCCATCGCGATCGGATATGCCGACGAGCCGTCCGGGTTGCGCGACCCGGTGCCTGCCGCCGATTTGCTGATCCTGAAGTGACATTCGCTCTAGCGACGATAGGCTACCCAGACATGGCGGTCCTGCAGCCGATGCCAACCATCAACCTCCCGACGGATCAATTCACCGCGTTCGGTCAAAAGTGGCTCCTCGGCTCGAAATTCTCCAAGAAGGACGACAGGACTTAGGCGCCGTGATAGATGCCGCTGTGGGCGGCGCACTGTCGGTGATGCTCGGCAACATCCCATTGGTGGTTCCGAACGCCAACCAGCTGTAACCTTCCCAAGCGCCGACGTGTACCGCTGCTATCCGGCCCGATTCCAGGGACAGCCACCCCATGCAACCTAGTCATCCGACGCGCCCTGGTGCGGTCATCAGATATGTCGGTAGCTCCCTTGATACTTGTCCCATGACGACGTTCGCCGGCAAAACGGCTGCGTCCGCTGACAAGGTGCGCGGGGGCTACTACACGCCGCCGGCGGTGGCCCGATTCCTTGCCCACTGGGTTCACCAGGCGGGGCCGAAGATCCTCGAACCATCCTGCGGCGATGGCCGAATCCTGCGCGAACTCTCCGCCATCACAGACCACGCGCACGGTGTGGAACTCGTTGCGCGCGAGGCGAAAAAGTCGCGGGACTTCGCGTCCGTCGACACTGAGAACCTTTTTACCTGGCTGCACAAGACCCAACTCGGCAGCTGGGATGGCGTTGCCGGCAACCCGCCCTACATCCGCTTCGGAAACTGGGCATCCGAACAACGGGATCCGGCACTCGAATTGATGCGGCGTGTGGGCCTACGACCGACCAAACTGACCAATGCCTGGGTCCCGTTTGTCGTGGCGAGCACGACGCTAGCGCGTGACGGCGGCCGAGTGGGCCTGGTGGTCCCGGCGGAATTGCTTCAAGTCACCTACGCGGCGCAGCTACGCGAATTCCTGCTGAGCCGCTATCGGGAGATCACCCTGGTTACCTTCGAGCGGCTGGTGTTCGACGGAATCCTGCAGGAAGTTGTGCTGTTCTGCGGCGTCGTCGGTCCCGGTCCTGCACACATACGCACCGTCAGGCTCGGCGATGCGAACGATCTGAACGCGCTGGGGGACAAGGACTTCACCAATGAGTCAGCGCCGGCGCTTCTCCACGAAAAGGAGAAGTGGACCAAGTACTTCCTCGACCCCGCTCAAATCCGGCTACTGCGAGGACTCAAACAGTCCGCCACTATGATCAGGCTCGGCGAACTGGCCGACGTGGATGTGGGCATCGTGACCGGCCGCAACAGCTTCTTCACGTTCACCGATGCCAAGGCACAAGCGCTGGGATTGCGAGCGCACTGCGTTCCCCTGGTCTCTCGCAGCGCCCAACTCAGCGGGCTGATCTATGACGAGGATTGCCGGGCATGCGATGTCGCCGGCAACCACCGAACGTGGCTACTCGACGCCGCGGACTATCCAACCGATCCAGCTCTCGTCGCTCACATCACCGCGGGTGAAGCGGCCGGCGTCCACCTCGGCTACAAGTGCTCGATCCGCAAGCCATGGTGGAGCACACCATCGCTGTGGATGCCCGACCTCTTTATGCTGCGCCAGATCCACTTCGCCCCGCGGCTGACCGTCAACGCTGCCGCGGCGACCAGCACCGATACCGTGCACCGGGTCCGGCTCGACCCGAACGTCGATCCGGCAACTCTTGCCGCGGTGTTCCACAACAGCGCGACATTCGCGTTCGCCGAGATCATGGGCCGCAGTTATGGGGGCGGCATCTTGGAGTTGGAGCCTAGGGAAGCCGAGCAACTACCTATGCCACCGCCGGCGTACGGGAGCGCAGAACTTGCCCAGGATGTTGATCTCCTGCTGAAAGCAAACGAGATCGACAAGGCGCTCGACGTCGTGGACCGTCACGTTCTGATCGACGGGCTCGGCTTGTCGCCGCGCCTGGTCGCAGGTTGCCGAGCGGCATGGCTCACGCTCCGCGACCGCAGGACCAAGCGCGGATCTCGGCGATAACCGCGGCGGGTGAGCGCCTCGCGTGCCCGGCCAACGATGTCGATCTCGGCGCAAGAAGCTCAAACGTCGGACGAGTAACGGATCCCGCCGTCGGGAAGAAAGACACCGGGCCATACCCGGGCACCACTTAACAACTCGCAGCGCGCGCCGATGTCGGCCCCGTCACCGATCACACCGTCGCGGATCAACGCCCGCGGTCCGATGCGAGCACCGAAGCCGATGATCGAACGCTCGATCACGCACCCGGCCTCCACCCGGACACCATCGAAGATGACCGCGCCGTCCAATCTGGTGCCGGGGCCGATTTCGGCACCACGCCCCACGACGGTGCCGCCAATCAGCAACGCACCGGGAGATACCGCCGCACCGTCGTGCACCAACTGCTCACCGCGGTGACCACGCAAGGCCGGAGACGGGGCGATGCCGCGCACCAGATCCGCCGATCCGCGAACGAAGTCTTCCGGTGTGCCCATGTCCCGCCAATAGCTGGCATCGACATAGCCGTAGATCTTGCAGTCGCCGTCGGCGAGCAAGGCCGGGAACACCTCGCGTTCCACCGAAACCTCCCGGCCCTGCGGAATCCGGTCGATGACGTTGCGTTCGAAGACATAGCAGCCGGCATTGATCTGGTCGGTCGGCGGATCCTCCGTCTTCTCCAGAAAGGCGACTACGCGGTCCTCCTCGTCGGTGGGTACGCAGCCGAATGCCCGCGGGTCGCCCACCCGCACCAGTTGCAGCGTGACATCGGCTCGATTGCTTCGGTGGAAGTCCAGCAGTTGGGCCAGATCCGCGCCCGAGAGCACATCGCCGTTAAACACCATCGCGGTGTCGTTGCGCAGCTTGCCGGCAACGTTGGCGATGCCGCCGCCAGTCCCCAAGGGATGCTCCTCGGTCACGTATTCGATCTGTAGGCCCAGTGCGGACCCGTCGCCGAACTCCGCTTCGAAGACTGCGGGTTTGTAGGACGTACCCAGGATCACGTGCTCGATGCCCGCTGCGGCGATCCGCGACAGCAGATGGGTGAGGAACGGCAGTCCGGCGGTAGGCAGCATTGGCTTGGGCGCCGACAGCGTCAACGGCCGCAGTCGGGTACCCTTGCCACCGACCAGGACCACCGCATCGACTTGGTGAGTTGCCAACTCAGTGCCGCCCTTCTACCAGCTTCAGTTTCCGTCTGCGGGACCTGCGCAGTGAACTGCGCACCATGAGGTGGGAACGCAGCGCCAGTGATCCCCGCAGGGTCCAGCGCAGCGGAGCCCGCCACCAACCAGAATGTCGGTCGGCTAAGAAGATATAGGTGCTTTTGTGATGGGCGGCCAGATGGCTTGCCGGGTCGCGACCCGTCGAATGCGCCTTGTGGTGCAGAACCTCGGCTGACGGCACATACACCGACAGCCAACCGGCTTTGCCAAGCCGGTCGCCAAGGTCGACGTCCTCCATGTACATGAAGTAACGTTCGTCGAATCCGCCGACCTGGCCAAACGCCGACCGGCGCACCAGTAGGCAAGACCCCGACAACCAACCCACCGGCCGTTCACTGGGCTCCAGCCGCTCCTGCCGGTAGGCCGTCGTCCACGGATTGCGCGGCCAGAACGGCCCGAGCACTGCGTGCATGCCGCCGCGGATCAGGCTGGGCATCTGCCGCGCCGACGGGTACACCGACCCGTCGGGGTCCCGAATCAGCGGGCCCAGCGCGCCCGCGCGGGGCCAGCGGGAGGCGGCGTCCAGTAGTGCATCGATACTGCCCGGGCCCCATTGCACGTCCGGGTTGGCCACGATCACCCAGTCATCGACCCAGGGTTCGCCGGCATCGCCCGCCATTTCACCGAGCTGGGCGATCGTCCGATTCACCGCGGTTCCGTACCCGAGGTTGGCCCCTGTGGGCAGCAGCCGCACGTTGGGGTAGCGCTGCACCGCGGCCTGCGGGGTGCCGTCGGTGGAGCCGTTGTCTGCCAACAGCACGCTGACCGGCCGCTCGGTGGCCAGCGACAACGACGCCAGGAACCGCTCTAGATGGGGCCCCGGCGAGTAGGTCACCGCTACCACCGGCAGGACGTCAGTCACGCGTTGAGGGTAACCGTCGATCGATCGAAGTTGAGTTCGCAGGTGCTGCCAGCGCCGTGGCCAGTGCGCTGCGCCAGTGCCGTAGCGGCGTCAAGCCCGCCAGCGCCCACTGCCTGCTCGACAGCGCGGAATAGCTCGAACGCGGCGCGGGCCGCGGAAACTGCGCGCTGCTGACCGGACGCACCCGCTGTGGGTCGGCACCGCATTCTTCGAACACCGCGCGGGCTTGACCGAACCGGGAGACCACGCCCTCGTTAGCGGCGTGCAACACGCGTCCGCGCACGCCCGCGTCGGCCAACGCCAGCAGCGCCTCGGCCAGGTCGGCGACGTAGGTCGGCGACCCGGTCTGGTCGTCGACCACATCCACCCGACCGTGTCCGGCGGCCAGCCGGCGCATGACGGCGACGAAATCCTTGCCGGTCCCGCCGGTGTAGACCCAGGCGGTCCGTACCACGGCAGCCTCCGGGAACGCTGCCAGCACAGCCTGCTCGCCGGCGAGTTTGCTGCGGGCATACACGCCCTGCGGCGCGGTTTCATCGGTGGGCTCGTAGGGCCGGGGCTCGGCGCCGCCGAAGTCGCCATCGAATACGTAGTCGGTGGAGACGTGGATTAACCGAGCACCCACACGAGCGCACGCACGGGCGAGGTGTTGCGGGCCAGTGGCATTGACCGCATAGGCGACTGCCTCATTGCTCTCGGCGCCGTCGACGTCGGTGTAGGCGGCGCAATTGATCACCACGTCACCGTGTCGGATGATCCGCTCGGCCGCAGCGGGGTCGGTGATATCCCACTGCGAGGAAGTCAGCGCCAGCATATCGCGGCCTTCCCGGGCGGCCTGTGCCGTCAGATGGCTGCCCAGCTGCCCGCCCGCACCGGTGATGACTAGCCTTTCTGACCTGCCCGCCATGTGTTTGAGTCTGGCACGCCTCGGGCACGCCGGGGTTGGCTACCCGACAGGGCGCCGTTACACAAGTAGTCTAGTGTGATGTCTGCGCAACGTGTGGTTCGTACGGTTCGTACCGCTCGGGCTATTTCCACGGCACTGGCCGTCGCGATCGTCCTTGGCACCGGGGTGGCGTGGAGCAGTGTCCGGTCGTTCGAAGACGGCATCTTCCACATGTCGGCGCCCTCGCTGGGGCACGGCGGCGACGACGGCGCGATCGACATTTTGCTGGTCGGCCTGGACAGCCGTACCGACGCGCACGGCAACCCGTTGAGCGCCGAGGAATTGGCGACATTGCACGCCGGCGACGAGGAAGCCACCAACACCGACACCATCATCCTGATCCGGGTACCCAACAACGGAAAGTCGGCGACCGCAATCTCTATACCGCGGGACTCCTACGTCGCGGCTCCCGGTCTGGGTAAGACCAAGATCAACGGCGTCTACGGGCAAACCAGAGAGACCAAGCGGGCCGGCCTGGTCCAAGCCGGTGCCTCGCCGACCGAAGCGGCCGCCGCCGGCACCGAGGCCGGGCGTGAGGCGTTGATCAAGACGGTCGCCGATCTGACCGGCGTCACCGTCGACCACTACGCCGAGATCGGGCTGCTCGGTTTCGCGTTGATCGCCGACGCACTCGGCGGCGTCGACGTCTGCCTCAAAGAGCCTGTATACGAACCACTTTCGGGTGCCGATTTTCCAGCCGGGCGGCAAAAGCTCAACGGTCCGCAAGCGCTCAGCTTCGTTCGCCAGCGGCATGATCTGCCCCGCGGCGACCTGGACCGGGTGGTACGTCAGCAGGCGGTGATGGCGGCGTTGGCCCACCGGGTCATCTCCGGACAGACGCTATCCAGCCCCGCCACGCTGAAGCGGTTGGAGCAGGCCGTGCAGCGCTCGGTGGTGCTGTCCTCCGGGTGGGACATCATGGATTTCGTCCGCCAATTGCAGAAGCTGGCCGGCGGTAACGTTGCCTTCGCCACCATCCCGGTGCTCGACGGCGCCGGCTGGAGCGACGACGGCATGCAAAGCGTGGTGCGGGTGGATCCGCGTCAGGTGCAGGACTGGGTCGTCGGCCTGCTGCACGAGCAGGACCAGGGCAAGACCGACGAGCTGGCCTACACACCCGCCAAGACCACGGCCAACGTGGTCAACGACACCGATATCAACGGGCTTGCGGCAGCGGTGTCAAAGGTGTTGAGCTCCAAGGGGTTTACCACCGGATCCGTCGGCAACAACGACGGCGACCACGTGCCTGGCAGCCAGGTGCGGGCCGCAAAGGCCGACGACCTGGGCGCACAGCAGGTCGCCAAGGAACTGGGCGGGTTGCCGGTGGTCGCCGATGCGTCAATCGCGCCTGGGTCGGTGCGGGTGGTGCTGGCCAACGACTACAGCGGTCCGGGCTCCGGGCTGGGGGGTAGTGATCCGAACGGCGTCGTATCGCCGGCCCGCGCGTTCAACCTCGGGTCCGCCGACGACACGACTCCCCCGCCGTCGCCAATCCTTACCGCCGGCTCCGACGCGCCGGAGTGCATCAACTGACCACACCGACCACCCTGAGCGGGGCGATCCTGGATCCGATGCTGCGCGCCGACCCGGTCGGCCCGCGCATCACCTACTATGACGATGCCACCGGTGAGCGCATCGAGCTATCCGCGGTGACACTGGCTAACTGGGCCGCCAAGACCGGCAACCTGTTGCGCGACGAGCTGGCGGCCGGACCCGCCAGCCGAGTCGCGATCCTATTACCGGCCCATTGGCAGACCGCGGCGGTGTTGTTCGGCGTGTGGTGGATCGGTGCGCAAGCGATACTCGACGATTCTCCCGCCGATGTGGCACTGTGCACCGCCGACCGTCTGGCCGAAGCCGACGCCGTCGTCAACAGCGCGGCGGTAGCCGGCGAGGTAGCCGTGCTGTCGCTGGATCCATTCGGTCGACCGGCAACCGGCCTGCCGGTCGGCGTCACCGACTATGCGACCGCGGTGCGGGTACACGGCGACCAGATAGTTCCCGAACACAACCCCGGTCCGGTGCTTGCCGGTAGATCCGTCGAGCAGATCCTGCGCGACTGCGCGGCGTCCGCGGCCGCCAGGGGTTTGACGGCGGCGGATCGGGTGCTGTCCACCGCTTCCTGGGCCGGACCCGATGAGTTGGTGGACGGCCTGCTGGCGATCCTGGCCGCCGGTGCGTCGTTGGTGCAGGTGGCCAATCCCGATCCGGCGATGCTGCAGCGCAGGATTGCGACCGAAAAGGTCACCCGCGTCCTGTGACGCAGGCCGCGTCCAGCAGGCGAAGGCATCAGAGCAATACATATTGATATCGCGATATATAGATGTTAATGTCACTGCAACGAGCTGCCGCTGCAATTACAGACCCGGAAGAAAGGTACAGGCAATGGCGATACAAGTGTTCTTGGCGAAGGCGACAACGACGGTGATCACCGGCTTGGCCGGCGTGACCGCCTACGAGATCTTAAAAAAGGCCGCGGCCAAAGCGCCGCTTCGTCAGACCGCGGTATCGGCAGCAGCGCTGGGTCTGCGCGGAACCCGCAAGGCCGAGGAAGCCGCGGAATCGGCCCGCCTAAAGGTGGCCGACGTGATGGCCGAGGCTCGTGAGCGCATCGGCGAGGAATCGCCCACTCCAGCGATCAGCGACCTGCACGACCACGACCACTGAGCGCCTCGCCATGACCCTGGAAGTGGTATCGGACGCGGCCGGACGCATGCGGGTCAAAGTCGACTGGGTCCGTTGCGATTCCCGGCGCGCGGTCGCGGTCGAAGAGGCCGTTGCCAAGCAGAACGGTGTGCGCGTCGTGCACGCCTACCCGCGCACCGGGTCCGTGGTCGTGTGGTATTCACCCAGACGCGCCGACCGCGCGGCGGTGCTGGCGGCGATCAAGGGCGCCGCGCACGTCGCCGCCGAACTGATCCCCGCGCGTGCGCCGCACTCGGCCGAGATCCGCAACACCGACGTGCTCCGGATGGTCATCGGCGGGGTGGCACTGGCCTTGCTCGGGGTGCGCCGCTACGTGTTCGCGCGGCCACCGCTGCTCGGAACCACCGGGCGGACGGTGGCCACCGGTGTCACCATTTTCACCGGGTATCCGTTCCTGCGTGGCGCGCTGCGCTCGCTGCGCTCCGGAAAGGCCGGCACCGATGCCCTGGTCTCCGCGGCGACGGTGGCAAGCCTCATCCTGCGCGAGAACGTGGTCGCACTCACCGTCCTGTGGTTGCTCAACATCGGTGAGTACCTGCAGGATCTGACGCTGCGGCGGACCCGGCGGGCCATCTCGGAGCTGCTGCGCGGCAACCAGGACACGGCCTGGGTGCGCCTCACCGATCCTTCTGCAGGCTCCGACGCGGCCACCGAAATCCAGGTCCCGATCGACACCGTGCAGATCGGTGACGAGGTGGTGGTCCACGAGCACGTCGCGATACCGGTCGACGGTGAGGTGGTCGACGGCGAAGCGATCGTCAATCAGTCCGCGATCACCGGGGAAAACCTGCCGGTCAGCGTCGTGGTCGGAACGCGCGTGCACGCCGGTTCGGTCGTGGTGCGCGGACGCGTGGTGGTGCGCGCCCACGCGGTAGGCAACCAAACCACCATCGGTCGCATCATTAGCAGGGTCGAAGAGGCTCAGCTCGACCGGGCACCCATCCAGACGGTGGGCGAGAACTTCTCCCGCCGCTTCGTTCCCACCTCGTTCATCGTCTCGGCCATCGCGTTGCTGATCACCGGCGACGTGCGGCGCGCGATGACCATGTTGTTGATCGCATGCCCGTGCGCGGTGGGACTGTCCACCCCGACCGCGATCAGCGCAGCGATCGGCAACGGCGCGCGCCGTGGCATCCTGATCAAGGGCGGATCCCACCTCGAGCAGGCGGGCCGCGTCGACGCCATCGTGTTCGACAAGACCGGGACGTTGACCGTGGGCCGCCCCGTGGTCACCAATATCGTTGCCATGCATAAAGATTGGGAGCCCGAGCAAGTGCTGGCCTATGCCGCCAGCTCGGAGATCCACTCACGTCATCCGCTGGCCGAGGCGGTGATCCGCTCGACGGAGGAACGCCGCATCAGCATCCCACCACACGAGGAGTGCGAGGTGCTGGTCGGCCTGGGCATGCGGACCTGGGCCGACGGTCGGACCCTGCTGCTGGGCAGTCCGTCGTTGCTGCGCGCCGAAAAAGTTCGGGTGTCCAAGAAGGCGTCGGAGTGGGTCGACAAGCTGCGCCGCCAGGCGGAGACCCCGCTGCTGCTCGCGGTGGACGGCACGCTGGTCGGCCTGATCAGCCTGCGCGACGAGGTGCGTCCGGAGGCGGCCCAGGTGCTGACGAAGCTGCGGGCCAATGGGATTCGCCGGATCGTCATGCTCACCGGCGACCACCCGGAGATCGCCCAGGTTGTCGCCGACGAACTGGGGATTGATGAGTGGCGCGCCGAGGTCATGCCGGAGGACAAGCTCGCGGCGGTGCGCGAGCTGCAGGACGACGGCTACGTCGTCGGGATGGTCGGCGACGGCATCAACGACGCCCCGGCGCTGGCCGCCGCCGATATCGGGATCGCCATGGGCCTTGCCGGAACCGACGTCGCCGTCGAGACCGCCGATGTCGCGCTGGCCAACGACGACCTGCACCGCCTGCTCGACGTTGGGGACCTGGGCGAGCGGGCAGTGGATGTAATCCGGCAGAACTACGGCATGTCCATCGCCGTCAACGCGGCCGGGCTGCTGATCGGCGCGGGCGGTGCGCTCTCGCCGGTGCTGGCGGCGATCCTGCACAACGCGTCGTCGGTGGCGGTGGTGGCCAACAGTTCCCGGTTGATCCGCTACCGCCTGGACCGCTAGCAGCCGCAGCCGTGACCACGCCAGGTGCGGATGCCCTGCCAGACCGCGATACCGGCGATGGCCAGCCCGATCGCGGGGTCAATCCACCAGCCGTTCGACCACACGGCAGTGATCGCCAGCCCAAGCAGAACCGCGGCGGCCTGAGCAGCACACAGGTAGTTCTGGGTGCCCTCGCCCGCGGTGGCCCCCGATCCCAGCCGCTCACCCACTCGGTGGTTGGCCCAGCCCAGGACCGGCATCAGCAGCAGGGCGATGGCCGTCAGTCCGATGCCGATCACCGAGGTCTCGGCACGATGCTCGCCGGCTAGGTGGCGGATGGATTCGGCAACGAGGTAGGGGGCCGTCAGCCAAAAAGACACCGCAACTCCACGCTGTGCGCGGTGCTCCGCGGTCGCGGACCAAGTGCGGTCGCCGGTGAACCGCCAGAGCACCATCGCGCTGGCCAGGCCCTCGGATCCGCCACCCAGCGCCCACCCGGTCAACGCGACGGATCCGACCGCAATACCCTGCCACAGCCCCACGGCACCTTCGGTGAGCAATACCGCCAGGCTGACCCACGCCAGCCAGCGGGCCCACCGAACGTTCCGCTGCCATTCGGCCTCTCGCGCCACCGACACGGGCGAATCCAGCGTGGATTCATCGCGGTGTTCCGTCGTCGTCTCCATCCCGACGATGGTAGAGGCAAGACATGCCGGGCGGTCGCCGCGGCGTCGCGAACCCGTATGGTTCAGGGAGGATGCCGCACGCCAGGGAAGGTCACCACCGATGCCGACCAGCAACCCCGCCAAACCACTTGACGGGTTTCGGGTATTGGATTTCACCCAGAACGTGGCCGGGCCGCTGGCCGGGCAGGTGCTGGTCGACCTGGGGGCTGAAGTCATCAAGGTGGAGGCGCCCGGCGGTGAAGCGGCCCGTCAGATCACCTCGGTGTTACCCGGACGCCCGCCCCTGGCCACCTACTTTCTGCCCAACAATCGTGGCAAGAAGTCGGTGACGGTGGACCTAACCACCGAGCAGGCCAAGCAGCAGATGCTGCGGCTCGCGGACACCGCCGACGTTGTCTTGGAGGCGTTTCGGCCCGGCACCATGGAAAAGCTGGGCCTAGGCCCTGATGACTTGCGCTCTCGTAACCCCAACCTGATCTACGCGCGCCTAACCGCTTACGGCGGCAACGGCCCGCACGGCAGCCGGCCGGGAATCGACCTGGTGGTGGCCGCCGAGGCCGGCATGACCACCGGAATGCCCACGCCTGAGGGCAAGCCACAGATCATCCCATTTCAGCTCGTCGACAACGCCAGCGGTCACGTGCTGGCCCAGGCCGTGCTGGCCGCGCTGCTGCACCGCGAGCGGAACGGGGTGGCCGACGTCGTCCAGGTCGCGATGTACGACGTCGCGGTGGGACTACAAGCCAACCAGCTGATGATGCATCTCAATCGGGCCGCTAGCGACCAGCCGAAGCCTGAACCGGCACCGAAGGCCAAGCGGCGCAAGGGAGTCGGCTTCGCTACCCAGCCATCGGACGCGTTTCGCACCGCCGATGGGTACATCGTCATCAGCGCATATGTGCCCAAACACTGGCAGAAGCTGTGCTACCTCATCGGCCGGCCTGACCTCGTTGAAGATCAACGATTTGCCGAACAACGCTCCCGGTCGATCAACTACGCCGAGTTGACCGCCGAGTTGGAATTGGCACTGGCCAGCAAGACCGCCACCGAATGGGTCCAGTTGCTGCAGGCAAACGGCCTCATGGCCTGCCTCGCCCATACCTGGAAACAGGTCGTCGACACCCCCCTTTTCGCCGAGAACGACCTCACCCTGGAAGTCGGTCGCGGGGCGGACACCATCACGGTGATCCGCACACCGGCGCGCTACGCCAGCTTCCGCGCGGTCGTCACCGATCCCCCGCCCACCGCCGGCGAACACAATGCCGTGTTTCTGGCCCGGCCCTGACGCTGTGACCATTCCGAGGAGTCAACACATGAGCACCGCAGTCAACAGCTGCACCGAGGCGCCCGCATCGCGATCACAGTGGATGCTGGCTAATCTGCGGCACGATGTTCCCGCATCACTTGTCGTCTTCCTTGTTGCGTTGCCACTTTCGCTGGGGATCGCGATCGCCTCCGGGGCCCCGATAATCGCCGGTGTGATCGCCGCCGTCGTAGGCGGCATTGTCGCCGGGGCGGTCGGTGGGTCGCCGGTTCAGGTCAGCGGCCCGGCCGCGGGTCTGACCGTGGTGGTCGCCGAGCTGATCGATGAGCTCGGTTGGCCGATGCTGTGTCTGATGACGATCGCCGCGGGTGCACTGCAGATCGTGTTCGGCCTAAGTCGGATGGCGCGCGCCGCGCTGGCCATCGCCCCGGTCGTGGTGCACGCCATGCTGGCCGGCATCGGTATCACCATCGCGCTGCAGCAAATTCATGTTCTGCTCGGTGGTACGTCGCACAGCTCGGCGTGGCGGAACATCGTAGCGTTGCCGGACGGCATCCTCCATCACGAACTGCACGAAGTGATCGTCGGCGGGACGGTTATCGCGATCCTGTTGATGTGGTCAAAGCTGCCCGCCAAGGTGCGTATCATTCCCGGCCCACTGGTAGCCATCGCGGGCGCGACCGTGCTTGCGTTGCTACCCGTGCTACAAACCGAACGAATCGACCTGCAGGGCAACTTCTTCGACGCGATTGGCTTGCCCAAACTTGCCGAAATGTCCCCGGGAGGACAGCCGTGGTCTCATGAGATCAGCGCCATCGCGCTCGGTGTCCTCACCATTGCGCTGATCGCAAGCGTCGAATCGCTGCTGTCGGCGGTCGGTGTCGACAAGCTGCATCACGGCCCGCGCACCGACTTCAACCGGGAGATGGTCGGGCAGGGCAGCGCGAACGTGGTGTCCGGATTGCTCGGCGGGCTGCCCATCACCGGTGTCATCGTGCGCAGCTCGGCCAACGTGGCCGCCGGCGCCCGAACCCGGATGTCGACGATCCTGCACGGAGTGTGGATCCTGCTGTTTGCGTCACTGTTCACCAACCTGGTGGAACTGATTCCCAAGGCGGCGCTGGCCGGCCTGCTCATCGTGATCGGTGCCCAGCTGGTCAAGCTGGCGCACATCAAACTAGCTTGGCGCACAGGAAATTTCGTAATCTACGCCATCACCATCGTGTGTGTGGTGTTCCTCAATCTGCTGGAAGGCGTGGCCATCGGGCTGGTCGTGGCGATCGTATTCCTGTTGGTGCGGGTGGTACGCGCGCCCGTCGAGGTCAAGCCGGTCGGCGGCGAGCAGTCCAAGCGATGGCGGGTCGATATCGACGGCACGTTGAGCTTCCTGCTGCTGCCCCGCCTGACCACGGTGCTCTCGAAGCTGCCGGAAGGGTCGGAGGTGACGTTAAACCTGAACGCAGACTACATCGACGACTCCGTTTCCGAGGCCATCTCCGATTGGCGGCGCGCCCACGAGACGAGGGGCGGAGTGGTAGCGATCGTGGAAACGTCGCCGGCCAAACTGCACCACGCACACGCCCGACCACCGAAGCGCCACTTCGCGTCTGATCCGATTGGACTGGTTCCGTGGCGATCAGCGCGCGGCAAAGACCGCGGCAGCGCTTCGGTTCTCGACCGCATCGACGAGTATCACCGCAATGGCGCGGCCGTGCTGCACCCGCATATCGCCGGGCTGACCGATTCACAGGACCCGTATGAGCTGTTCCTCACCTGTGCCGACTCGCGGATTCTGCCGAACGTCATCACCGCCAGCGGCCCCGGCGACCTGTACACCGTCCGCAACCTCGGCAACCTGGTGCCGACCGATCCGGACGACCGATCGGTTGACGCGGCACTCGACTTCGCCGTCAACCAGCTCGGCGTCAGCTCGGTTGTCGTCTGCGGACATTCGTCGTGTGCTGCGATGACGGCGCTCCTGGAAGACGACCCGGCCAACACGACGACTCCCATGATGCGTTGGCTCGAGAATGCCCACGACAGCCTGGTGGTGTTCCGCAATCACCACCCGGCACGCCGCAGCGCCGAATCCGCCGGTTACCCCGAAGCCGACCAGCTGAGCATCGTAAACGTTGCCGTTCAGGTGGAAAGGCTGACCCGCCACCCGATCTTGGCGACCGCGGTCGCCGCTGCTGATCTACAGGTCATCGGCATATTCTTCGACATCTCGACCGCCCGGGTATACGAGGTGGGTCCGAACGGCATCATCTGCCCGGACGAGCCGGCCGACCGCCCCGTCGACCACGAATCAGCGCAGTAGCGCCCGCGACATCACTACCCGCTGAATCTGATTGGTGCCCTCATAGATCTGGGTGATCTTGGCGTCGCGCATAAACCGCTCGACCGGGAAGTCGGTGGTGTAGCCGGCGCCGCCGAACAGTTGTACGGCATCGGTGGTGACCTCCATCGCGACGTCGGAGGCGAAGCACTTCGAGGCCGCCGAAATGAAGCCCAGATCCGGCTCACCGCGTTCGGCGCGGGCGGCGGCGGAGTAAACCATCAGCCGAGCCGCCTCCACCTTCATCGCCATGTCGGCCAGCATGAACTGCACGGCCTGAAACGTACTGATCGACTCACCGAACTGCTTGCGGTCCTTGGTGTAGGCGATGGCAGCATCCAGCGCGCCCTGGGCGATACCCACGGCCTGCGCGCCAATCGTGGGACGGGTGTGGTCCAACGTGGCCAGCGCGGTCTTGAAACCGGTACCGGGCTCACCGATGATGCGATCGCCGGGGATGCGGCAGTTCTCGAAGTACAGCTCGGTGGTCGGTGACCCCTTGATCCCGAGCTTGCGTTCTTTCGGACCGACGGTGAACCCCTCGTCGTCCTTGTGCACCATGAACGCCGAGATGCCGTTGGCGCCCCGGTCGGGATCGGTCACCGCCATCACCGTGTACCAGGTCGACTTGCCGCCGTTGGTGATCCAGCACTTGGCGCCGTTGAGAATCCAGTGATCCCCATCGGCCTTGGCCCGCGTCCGCATGGACGCCGCGTCACTGCCGGCCTCGCGTTCACTCAATGCATAGGAAGCCATCGCCCCTTCGGCGGCCAACGCCGGCAGCACCTGCTTCTTCAGCTCCTCGGAGCCCCGCAGGATCAGGCCCATGGTGCCCAGCTTGTTGACCGCGGGGATCAACGACGCGGACGCGTCGACGCGGGCCACCTCTTCGATCACGATGCAGGTAGCTACCGAGTCGGCACCCTGACCGCCGTACTCCTCCGGAATGTGGACGGCGTTGAAACCGGAGGAATTGAGCGCCACTAGCGCTTCTTCGGGGAACCGCGCCTTCTCGTCCACCTCGGCGGCATGCGGAGCGATCTCCTTTTCCGCCAAAGCCCGTATCGCCGATCGCATTTCGTCGTGTTCCTCGGGCAGCTTGAACAGATCGAACGACGGGTTTCCGGCCCATCCAACCATCTTGGAGCCCTCCTAATCTCCGTGCTAGTCGCGGGTTAACTTACCCGCAAGCCGCTGCAGTTCCGCATCCTTGGCCGCCACGACGTCGGCCAGCCGGTCCTGGAATGCGACGATCCGGGCCCTCAGCTGGGGGTTGGCGGCTCCCAGCATCCGCACCGCCAGCAGTCCGGCATTACCGGCGCCCCCGATGGACACCGTGGCCACCGGAACCCCGGCCGGCATTTGCACGATCGACAGCAGGGAGTCAAGGCCGTCCAGCCTGCCCAGCGGTACCGGCACCCCGATCACCGGCAGCGGCGTCGCGGCGGCGACCATACCGGGCAAGTGCGCGGCCCCGCCCGCTCCGGCGATGATCACCTCGAGACCGCGCTCGGCCGCGCCGCGCGCATAACTGAACATCGCCTCAGGGGTGCGATGGGCCGAAACAACCCGAACCTCGGCCGGAATGTCGAACTCGGCCAGCGCCGCCGCAGCGTCGGCCATCACCGGCCAGTCGCTGTCGCTGCCCATGATCACCCCGACCCGGGGCCGCTCGCCGGCAGGAGTCATAGGCGCCGCTCCTCCTCATCGCTTCGTCCCCCGCACGCGGGTGGTACCCCCACTGCATCGTCGCTGGCGCGGTGTGGGTCCCATCCGTCAGTCCACCGCCCATGGGACAACCAGTGTGCCGCCAGCTCAGCGCGTTCACACAACTGGGCGACATCGGAGCCAAGGAAGTTGATATGCCCCACCTTGCGACCGGGTCGCTCGGCCTTGCCGTAGAGGTGAACCCGGGCGTCGGGCATTCGCGCAAACAGATGGTGCAGCCGCTCGTCGACGCTCATGGCCGGCGGCTGCGCGGCGCCGAGCACATTGGCCATCACCGTCACGGGCACCACGGCGTCGCTGTCGCCGAGCGGGTAGTCCAAGACCGCGCGCAGATGCTGCTCGAACTGGCTGGTGCGCGCCCCGTCGATGGTCCAGTGCCCGGAATTATGTGGCCGCATCGCGAGCTCGTTGACCAGCAACGCCCCGTCGGTCGTCTCGAACAGCTCGACGGCGAGCACGCCGACCACACCGAGTTCGTCGGCCAGCTGCAACGCCAACCGTTGCGCCGCGGTGGCCAGGTCGTCGGGCAGCGCCGGCGCCGGCGCGATCACCAGCACACACGTGCCGTCACGTTGCACCGTCTGGACCACCGGCCACGCCGCACCCTGGCCGAACGGCGAACGCGCCACCAGTGCCGACAGCTCGCGGCGCAGGTCCACCCGTTCCTCGACCAGCACCGCCACGCCGTCAGCCAGGCATTCGCGAGCGAAATCACGGGCATCCGCCACATCACGTGCCATCCGAACGCCCCGGCCGTCGTAACCCCCGCGCACTGCCTTGACCACGATCGGGGCGTCGACACGTGCGGCGAAGACGTCGATTTCGTCGGGGTCTTTGATGCCCGCGTAGCGGGGCACGGCGACGCCTGCTGCAGCCAGACGCTGCCGCATGACGAGTTTGTCCTGGGCGTGCACCAGCGCCTGCGGCGACGGTGCGACATTGACGCCATCGGCGACTAGCTTCTCCAACAGCTCGTTCGGGACGTGCTCGTGGTCAAAGGTCAGCACGTCGGCGCCGGCCGCAACGCGGCGCAAGGCGGCAAGATCGGTGTGCGAGCCGATCACCACGTTGGGGGTGACCTGCGCGGCAGGGTCATCTGCCGAGGTGACCAATACACGGAGGTTCTGCCCCAGCGCGATGGCAGCCTGATGGGTCATCCGGGCCAGCTGACCGCCACCGACCATCGCAACGAGGGGGGCAATGAACGAGGTGACCGCCGGGGTGCGTGAGCTCGCCACGGCCATCATGGTGTCACGGCATCTGACCGGCGTACTTGCCGGCCACGGCAGCCAAACCGTTACGTATCATTTTGCGTCGATTTTGTGTTCGTCCGTACACTCACTTGTTGTGTCCTTTGCCGATGCCACCATCGCGCGCCTTCCCGGGGTGGTCCAGCCCTATGCGCAGCGCCACCATGAGCTGATCAAATTTGCCATCGTCGGCGGCACCACATTCATCATCGACACAGCAATTTTCTACACCCTCAAGCTGACGGTTCTCGAACCCAAGCCGGTGACCGCGAAGGTGATCGCCGGCATCGTCGCCGTCATCGCGTCCTACGTGTTGAACAGGGAGTGGAGCTTCCGCGACCGCGGCGGTCGCGAGCGCCACCATGAGGCGCTGCTGTTCTTTGCGTTCAGCGGCGTGGGAGTGCTGCTGAGCATGGCGCCGTTGTGGTTTTCCAGCTACATCCTGCAGCTACGGGTGCCAACGGTGTCACTGACCATGGAAAACATCGCCGACTTCATCTCGGCCTACATTATTGGCAACTTGCTGCAAATGGCGTTCCGCTTCTGGGCGTTTCGGCGCTGGGTGTTCCCCGACGAGTTCGCCCGCAACCCCGACAAGGCCCTGGAATCCGCCCTTACCGCGGGCGGCATCGCCGAAGTCTTCGAGGACGTCTTGGAGGGCGGCTTCGAGGACGGCAACGTCACCCTGCTGCGGGCCTGGCGTAACCGGGCCAACCGGTTCGCTCAGCTGGGCGACTCGTCGGAGCCCAGGGTGTCGAAAACCTCGTGATACAGCAACGCATGCACCTCCCGCAGGCGCGGAATGTTGTAGAACTCGAGCGGATCTTGTGACGCGGACTCGATAATCAACGTCCCGGTGCGAAAAATCCGCTCGAAGATCCGGTCCCGGAACTCCACGCTGTTGATCCGTGCTAGCGGTATGTCGATCCCGCTGCGGGTCAGCACACCATGCCGGAACATCACCCGCCGGTTGGTCACCACGAAATGTGTGGTCAGCCAGCTCAGGAATGGCCACAGCGTGAGCCAGCCGACGATCACCAACCAGATCCCCCAGATGACCGCGTGAATCACGTTCTTAGCGATCTGCTGCCAAGGTGTCGAGTTGACGAATCCGGACCCGAACGCCGCCAACCCGGTCAGCAAGACCAGCACCACGACGGGCCAGATTAAGCGATTCCAGTGCGGATGGCGGTGCAGAACGACCTGCTCGCCAGCGGCCAGGACATTCTCCGGATAGCTCATGCCCGCGACCTTAATCTTTTGGGGACGCCAGCTCCGCGCGAGTTAACGCAAATGCACCACGTCGCCCGCTGAAACAACTACCGTTCGACCGCCGACGTCCAGACACAGCCGACCCTGGTCATCGATGTCACGCGCGATCCCGACGACGTCCTGGCCACCGGGGAGCTCGACGCGCACGCGCGACCCAATGGTCAGGCTGCGAGCACGGTAGTCGGCCGCCAGTTGTGGGTTGGCGTTGCGCCACTGGATGATCCGAGCTTCGAGCTCGCGCAACAGCCTGCTGGCTATGCGGTTGCGGTCCGGTGCCGCCACTCCGAGGTCCAGCAATGAGGTCGCGTCGGGATCAACCTCTTCGGGGGCCTGGGTGACGTTGAGTCCCACACCGAGTACCACAAACGGCTGCGCGACCTCGGCCAGGATGCCGGCTAACTTGCCACCCCGGGCCAGCACGTCATTGGGCCACTTGAGGCCCGTTTCGGCCGGCGGGACTGCAATCAGGGGGGCCACCGAATCGAGCACCGCCAGACCCGCGGCCAGTGACAGCCAGCCCCACGCTTGCACCGGGACGTCGACCACACGCACACCGACCGACAGGATGATCTGCGCTCGGGCAGTGGCCGCCCAGCCGCGGCCATGACGCCCCCGCCCAGCGGTCTGATGCTCGGCGATCAACACCACCCCGTCGATATCGGCCCCGGATGCCGCCCGGGCCAGCAAGTCGGCGTTGGTGGAACCGGTTTGGGCCACGACGTCAAGTTGGCGCCACCCGGATCCAGCACCGATCAGCTGGTCGCGCAGTGAGCGTTCGTCCAAAGGCGGCCTGAGCCGATCGCGGTCGGTCACCGCCCCAGCCTAAGGAAGTAGTGTGCGGCAGCCGATAACATCGACTCCCATGACAAGCGTTACCGACCGCTCGGCTCATTCCGCAGAGCGGTCCACCGAGCACACCATCGACATCCACACCACCGCGGGCAAGCTGGCGGAGCTGCACAAACGCAGGGAAGAGTCGCTGCACCCCGTCGGTGAGGATGCCGTCGAAAAAGTACACGCCAAGGGCAAGCTGACGGCTCGCGAGCGTATCTACGCGTTGCTGGATGAGGATTCGTTCGTCGAGCTGGACGCGCTGGCCAAACACCGCAGCACCAACTTCAATCTCGGTGAAAAACGCCCGCTCGGCGACGGCGTGGTCACCGGCTACGGCACCATCGACGGGCGCGACGTGTGCATCTTCAGCCAGGACGCCACGGTGTTTGGCGGCAGCCTTGGCGAGGTGTACGGCGAGAAAATCGTCAAGGTCCAGGAACTGGCGATCAAGACCGGCCGTCCGCTCATCGGCATCAACGACGGTGCTGGCGCGCGCATCCAGGAAGGTGTCGTCTCGCTGGGCCTGTACAGCCGTATCTTTCGCAACAACATCCTGGCCTCCGGCGTCATCCCGCAAATCTCGTTGATCATGGGAGCCGCCGCCGGTGGGCACGTCTACTCCCCCGCCCTGACCGACTTCGTGATCATGGTCGATCAGACCAGCCAGATGTTCATCACCGGGCCCGACGTCATCAAGACCGTCACCGGCGAGGAAGTCACCATGGAAGAACTCGGCGGCGCCCACACCCACATGGCCAAGTCGGGTACGGCACACTACGCCGCATCGGGCGAACAGGACGCCTTCGACTACGTTCGCGAGCTGCTGAGCTACCTGCCGCCCAACAACTCCACCGACGCGCCCCGATACCAAGCCGCAGCCCCGACAGGGCCCATCGAGGAGAACCTCACCGACGAGGACCTCGAATTGGATACGCTGATCCCGGACTCGCCCAACCAGCCCTATGACATGCACGAGGTGATCACCCGGCTCCTCGACGACGAATTCCTGGAGATACAGGCCGGTTACGCCCAAAACATCGTGGTGGGGTTCGGGCGCATCGACGGCCGGCCAGTCGGCATTGTCGCCAACCAGCCGACACACTTCGCCGGCTGCCTGGATATCAACGCCTCGGAGAAAGCGGCCCGGTTTGTGCGGACCTGCGACTGCTTCAATATCCCCATCGTCATGCTGGTGGACGTCCCGGGCTTCCTGCCGGGCACCGACCAGGAATACAACGGCATCATCCGGCGCGGCGCCAAGCTGCTCTACGCCTACGGCGAGGCCACCGTGCCAAAGATCACGGTCATCACCCGCAAGGCCTACGGCGGTGCGTACTGCGTTATGGGCTCCAAAGACATGGGCTGCGACGTCAACCTGGCGTGGCCGACCGCGCAGATCGCGGTGATGGGCGCCTCCGGCGCAGTGGGCTTCGTGTACCGCCAGCAGCTGGCCGAGGCCGCCGCCAACGGCGAGGACATCGACAAGCTGCGGCTGCGGCTCCAGCAGGAGTACGAGGACACACTGGTCAACCCGTACGTGGCCGCCGAACGCGGATACGTCGACGCGGTGATCCCGCCGTCGCATACTCGCGGCTACATCGGGACCGCGCTGCGGCTGCTGGAACGCAAGATCGCGCAGCTGCCGCCCAAAAAGCATGGGAACGTGCCCCTGTGAGTCGAGTGAGCGGAACGAACCTGTGAGTCGAGTGAGCGGAACGAACGAAGTGAGTGACGGGAACGAGACGAACAATCCGGCAGAAGTGAGTGACGGGAACGAGACGAACAATCCGGCAGAAGTGAGTGACGGGAACGAGACGAACAATCCGGCAGAAGTGAGTGACGGGAACGAGACGAACAATCCGGCCCCTGTGAGTCGAGTGAGCGGAACGAACGAAGTGAGTGACGGGAACGAGACGAACAATCCGGCCCCTGTGACCGAGAAGCCGCTGCATCCGCACGAGCCCCACATCGAGATACTGCGGGGACAACCCACCGATCAGGAGCTGGCCGCGTTGATCGCGGTGCTGGGCAGTATCAGCGGTTCAACCCCGCCCGCGCAACCCGAGCCCACCCGGTGGGGGCTGCCGGTCGACCAGTTGCGGTACCCCGTCTTCAGTTGGCAGCGCATCACACTGCAAGAAATGACGCACATGCGCCGATGACCCGGCTGGTGCTCGGGTCCGCCTCCCCTGGCCGGCTCAAAGTCCTTCGTGATGCCGGCATTGAGCCGCTGGTCATCGCCTCGCACGTCGACGAGGATGTCGTCATCGCGGCGCTGGGGCCGGACGCGGTCCCGAGCGATGTGGTGTGCGTACTGGCCGCGGCAAAGGCCGCGCAGGTCGCGACCACGCTGACCGGAACGCAACGCATTGTGGCCGCGGATTGCGTTGTCGTTGCCTGTGATTCGATGCTCTACATCGAAGGCAGGCTACTCGGCAAGCCAGCGTCAATCGACGAGGCGCGCGAGCAGTGGCGGTCGATGGCGGGCCGGGCCGGCCAACTCTATACGGGCCACGGTGTTATCCGGTTGCAGGACAACAAAACCGTGTACCGTGCTGCTGAAACAGCAATAACCACAGTATATTTCGGAACACCTTCGGCCTCCGATCTGGAGGCTTACCTGGCCAGTGGGGAGTCGCTGCGGGTCGCGGGTGGATTCACCCTGGACGGTCTGGGCGGCTGGTTCATCGACGGCGTGCAGGGCAATCCGTCGAATGTGATCGGCTTGAGCCTGCCGTTGCTGCGGTCGCTCGTGCAGCGATGCGGGCTGTCCGTCGCCGCACTGTGGGCAGGAAATGCGGGCGGCCCAGCGCACAAGCAGCAGTAGCTTCGGACTGGGCCAGGTCGCCAGCGGTAGGCTCGATGATGTGCCGCTTCCCGCAGACCCTAGCCCCACCTTGTCGGCCTACGCCCATCCCGAACGGCTCGTGACCGCCGACTGGTTGTCGGCACACATGGGCGCGCCGGGCCTGGCGATCGTCGAATCCGACGAGGACGTCTTGCTCTACGACGTCGGCCATATTCCCGGCGCCGTCAAGATCGACTGGCACACCGACCTCAACGACCCACGGGTGCGCGACTACATCAACGGCGAGCAGTTCGCCGAATTGATGGACCGCAAGGGCATCGCCCGCGATGACACCGTGGTGATCTATGGCGACAAGAGCAATTGGTGGGCCGCCTATGCGTTGTGGGTGTTCACGCTGTTCGGTCACGCCGACGTGCGACTCCTCAACGGCGGCCGTGACCTCTGGCTCGCCGAGCGCCGGGAAACCACCTTGGACGTCCCGACCAAGACCTGCACCGGTTATCCCGTCGTGCAGCGCAACGATGCACCCATCCGCGCATTCAGAGACGACGTGCTGGCCATCCTGGGCGCTCAGCCGCTGATCGACGTACGCTCTCCCGAGGAGTACACCGGCAAGCGCACCCATATGCCCGATTACCCCGAGGAAGGGGCGCTGCGGGCCGGTCACATCCCCACGGCGGTGCACATTCCGTGGGGGAAGGCCGCCGACGAAAGTGGACGGTTTCGCAGCCGCGAGGAATTGGAACGGCTCTATGACTTCATAAACCCGGACGACCAAACCGTCGTCTATTGCCGCATCGGTGAACGCTCCAGCCATACCTGGTTCGTGCTCACACACCTGCTGGGCAAGGCAGATGTACGGAACTACGACGGCTCGTGGACCGAGTGGGGCAACGCCGTGCGAGTGCCGATCGTCGCGGGCGAAGAACCAGGAGTGGTACCCGTCGTATGACCGCGCCCGCGAGCCTGCCCGCGCCGCTAGCAGAGGTGGTATCCGACTTCGCCGAAGTCCAGGGTCAAGACAAGCTGAGGCTGTTGCTGGAATTCGCCAACGAGCTGCCGGCGCTTCCGTCGCACCTGGCCGAGTCCGCTATGGAGCCGGTCCCCGAGTGCCAGTCTCCGCTGTTTTTGCACGTCGACGCGAGTGACCCCAACCGGGTGCGCCTGCATTTCAGCGCGCCGGCCGAAGCGCCAACCACGCGCGGGTTCGCCTCGATCCTGGCCGCCGGCCTAGACGAGCAACCGGCCGCCGACATCTTGGCGGTGCCCGAGGATTTCTACACCGAGCTGGGTCTGGCTGCCTTGATCAGCCCACTGCGGTTGCGGGGAATGTCGGCGATGCTGGCCCGGATCAAGCGCCGGCTGCGCGAAGCGGACTGAATCGAGGAACCGCGTGAGCGGGTCAGCGGCGCGACGCTTAAACTTCCCCCGACAAGACTTGTAAGAAAATCTCTTAGAGACGAAGAATCAGCCCGACAGGAGGCGCAGTGGCTAGTCACGCCGGCTCGAGGATCGCTCGGATCTCTAAGGTTCTCGTCGCCAATCGCGGCGAGATCGCAGTGCGGGTGATCCGGGCGGCCCGCGACGCCGGCCTGCCCAGCGTGGCGGTGTACGCCGAACCCGACGCCGAGTCCCCGCATGTTCGGCTGGCCGACGAGGCGTTCGCGCTGGGCGGCCAGACCTCGGCGGAGTCCTATCTGGACTTCGCCAAGATCCTCGACGCGGCAGCCAAGTCCGGGGCCAACGCCATCCACCCCGGCTACGGCTTCCTAGCGGAAAATGCCGACTTCGCCCAGGCGGTGATCGACGCCGGCCTGATCTGGATCGGCCCCAGCCCGCAGTCGATCCGCGACCTGGGCGACAAGGTCACGGCCCGTCACATCGCGGCCCGCGCTCAGGCGCCCCTGGTGCCGGGTACCCCCGATCCGGTCAAAGGCGCCGACGAGGTGGTGGCATTCGCCGAGGAGTACGGCCTGCCGATCGCGATCAAGGCCGCCCACGGCGGCGGCGGCAAGGGCATGAAGGTGGCCCGCACCATCGACGAGATTCCGGAGCTGTACGAGTCGGCGGTGCGCGAGGCCACGGCCGCGTTCGGCCGCGGTGAGTGCTACGTGGAGCGCTATCTCGACAAGCCGCGCCACGTCGAAGCACAGGTGATCGCCGACCAGCACGGCAACGTCGTCGTCGCCGGCACCCGGGACTGCTCGCTGCAGCGCCGCTACCAGAAGCTGGTCGAGGAGGCGCCCGCACCGTTCCTGACCGACTTTCAACGCAAAGAGATCCACGACTCGGCCAAACGGATTTGCAAAGAGGCCCATTACCACGGCGCCGGCACCGTCGAATACCTGGTCGGTCAGGACGGCTTGATCTCGTTCTTGGAGGTCAACACGCGCCTTCAGGTAGAACACCCGGTCACCGAGGAAACCGCGGGCATCGACTTGGTGCTGCAGCAATTCCGGATCGCCAACGGCGAAAAGCTGGACATCACCGAGGATCCCACCCCGCGCGGGCACGCCATCGAATTCCGGATCAACGGCGAGGACGCGGGGCGTAACTTCCTACCGGCGCCCGGGCCGGTGACAAAGTTCCACCCGCCGTCCGGCCCCGGTGTGCGGGTGGACTCCGGTGTCGAGACCGGCTCGGTGATCGGCGGCCAGTTCGACTCGATGCTGGCCAAGCTGATCGTGCACGGTGCCGACCGCGCCGAGGCGCTGGCGCGGGCCCGGCGCGCGCTGAACGAGTTCGGTGTCGAAGGCCTGGCGACGGTCATCCCGTTTCACCGCGCCGTGGTGTCCGACCCGGCATTCATCGGCGACGCGAACGGCTTTTCGGTACATACCCGCTGGATCGAGACCGAGTGGAATAACACCATCGAGCCCTTTACCGACGGCGAACCTCTCGACGAGGACGCCCGGCCGCGTCAGAAGGTGGTCGTCGAAATCGACGGTCGCCGCGTCGAAGTCTCGCTGCCGGCTGATCTCGCGCTGTCCAATGGCGGCGGTTGCGACCCGGTCGGTGTCATCCGGCGCAAGCCCAAGCCGCGCAAGCGGGGTGCGCACACCGGCGCGGCGGCCTCCGGTGACGCGGTGACCGCGCCTATGCAGGGCACCGTAGTTAAGTTCGCGGTCGAAGAAGGGCAAGAGGTCGTGGCCGGCGACCTAGTGGTGGTCCTCGAGGCGATGAAGATGGAAAACCCGGTCACCGCGCATAAGGATGGCACCATCACCGGGCTGGCGGTCGAGGCGGGCGCGGCCATCACCCAGGGCACGGTGCTCGCCGAGATCAAGTAAGCCCGGCGGCTACTCCAACTGATCCCGTAGCCGTGCCAATGACTTGGCCAGCAGCCGCGACACGTGCATCTGTGAGATACCGACGCGCTCGGCGATCTGCGTTTGGGTCATCGAGTCGAAGAACCTGAGCACCAAGACCGTTCGTTCCCGCTCGGGCAACGCCTCGAGCAACGGACGAAGCACCTCCCGATTCTCGATCTGGTCAAGACCCGCATCCACGTCGCCCAGGGTGTCTGTGATTGCGCGGGCATCGTCGTCGCTGCCGCCACCGCTGTCGATGGACAAGGTGTGGTAGGAACTACCCGCCAGCAAACCTTCGATAACCTCAGCGCGGTCCATCCCGAGCTCCGCGGCGAGCTCCGATGCCGACGGCGCCCGCCCGAGCCGCTGCGACAAATCGGCGGTGGCGGTACCTAGCCGCAGATGCAGTTCCTTGAGACGCCGGGGAACCTTGACCGACCAGCTGTTGTCGCGGAAGTGTCGTCGGACCTCGCCCATGATGGTAGGAACCGCGAAGGAGACGAAGTCCGACCCGGTCTTCACGTCGAAGCGAACCGCGGCGTTGACCAGCCCGACCCGCGCGACCTGAATAAGGTCGTCACGCGGTTCGCCGCGACCCTCGAACCGCCGCGCGATGTGATCGGCCAGCGGCAAGCACCGCTGAACGATCTTGTCCCGGTGCCGCTGGAATTCCGGTGAGCCGGCAGGCAAACCAACCAGCTCGCGAAACATCTCCGGAACGTCGGCGTATTCGTTAGCTCGCGATGCAGAACCGCCGGCAGCGCGCGCCGTCACCTGCTGGATGCCGCCCGTCGGGCGGTCAACGTGATGCCGAAGACACTGCCGGCTACATCGGGCTGGCGACCGTCGTGGAAGGTCTGGACGTCGTCGGCCAGCGCGGTCAGGACATGCCAGCTAAAGCTGCCCGGTGCCACCACGTCGTGGGTGTCGCAGGCAGCAGAAGCCTCCACCACAACTTCGTCTTTTCGCGGATCGACCACCAGGCGCAGGGTGGCATCCGGCAAGGCCGAGCGAATCAACCGGGTGCACACCTCGTCCACCGCCAACCTCAGGTCGGCCACGGCGTCGAAATCCAGGTCCTCGAAGGTGCCGATGGCGCCGACCAGGGTGCGCAGCAGCGCCAGGTTCTCCAGGCGGGCAGCAACGTTCAGCTCGACGGCGCGGACACCGCGTTGGCGCCCCTTGGTGGGTAAATCCGAGTCGGCCATGCACCCTCCCGGCAAGCTTCGATCGACAGTACTCCCGCCTTGGGTCTGGTCTTCGAGCTGGTCGGTCATGGTCGGACCTGCTGGTAGTGGGGATCTAACGCAACATGGTCGGGATTCATCATGGTGTACCCGTGATACCCATTCGCAGCTGCCGGTGAAACCCCGCGATGCCGGGATTTCCAGCCGCACTAGGATGTCTAGCCGGCCAGCCGCTGCCGCCGGACTTCGGGATGTTCGGTATACCAGCGATCGGCAATCTTGCGTATCCGCCGATGCTCGAACGCTAGCCACGCCAAACCAACCACTGTGACGACAATCGCCACCACACCAAAGGTCATGCCCTCGGCGTGATGTCCGGTGCCGAAAGCCGCAAGAGCTCCGACGCCGCCGACGACACCGGCCACAATCAACAGATACCCAGGCCAATGCACCACGTCGATCAGCGACTCGCCGGCAAGCGGCCGCGTCGTCCGCAAGTGGTCGACGGGGTCACGATAGGTGTCGCCCATGGCCTCCTCCGTTTCCGTCCTATTCCGCCATTTCTGCCCATTACCAGGCACTACCATCAACGGTAGAACTCGTCGAACGGGTTGTGGAGGGATCTGACCCATTTATTTGTTGACCGCGGCCGACCTGGCCGACGGCTCACGGCGCCATGACCGGGCCGGCGATCGGTGGGACGCCTATGCAGAGCGTCAGCACCATCAGCGTCAACAAAAACCAGCCGGCGCCGTGCCATCCCCACCAGGTACCTTCCGCACGCCATACCCGGTAGGTGCGCAGAAACGCCCACAGCCCGGCCGCACACAGGATCAGCGGGCCCCCCAGCGCCAGCAGGATCCGCTGGGGCGGGCCGCAGGCCGCGGTGTCGACGCCGCTGCACGTGCTGACCAACAACGCTCCCATAATGAGGAAACCGACCCCGACGACAGCGGCCACAACAGCAAACCGAATCGCCGAGTGCACCTCGCTGTCATCCCGGCCTAGCCGATCGCCGCGTGACGGCCCACCTACTTCGTGCATCGGCGAATCTCCATCCCGCTCTTGGCGGCTGCCTTACGTCACCACCGGTAACGCGCTGCGCACCGCGGCTATCGCGGCGTCGATCTCGGCGGTTGAAACCGTCAGCGGTGGACGGAATCGCACGGTGTCTGCACCGGCCGGCAACACAATCACCGCACGTTGCCACAGCTGGCGGATCAACTCGTCACGGTCGGCGGTGGTCGGCAGGCTAAACGCACACATCAGCCCGCGGCCGCGCGGATCGAGAACCACTGCCGGGAAGTCCGCGGCGAGTTCGTCAAGCCGGGCGCGCAGATACTTACCGTGCTGCACCGCCCGCTCGAACAGGCCCTCGGCTTCGATGACCTCCAAGATGCGGCGGGCGCGCACCATGTCGGTAAGATTGCCACCCCATGTCGAGTTGAGCCGTGATGGGACCGCGAACACATTGTCGGCGACCTCGTCCACCCGCCGACCGGCCATCACTCCGCATACCTGCGTCTTCTTGCCGAACGCCACGATGTCGGGTGCGACATCCAACTGCTGGTATGCCCAGGCGGTTCCGGTCAACCCGCAGCCGGTCTGTACTTCGTCGAAGATCAGCAGTGCATCAAACTCGTCGCACAGCTCGCGCATCGCAGCGAAAAACTCCGGGCGGAAATGGCGGTCGCCACCCTCGCCCTGGATGGGTTCGGCCACAAAACACGCGATGTCGTGCGGGCGGGTCTCGAATGCCGCGCGGGCCTGGCGTAGCGCCTCGGCCTCTAGCGCGGCCATAGCGGGCTCATCCAGGCCGGGCCGCATGTACGGCGCATCGATGCGTGGCCAGTCGAATTTCGGGAACCGGGCGGTAATGGTCGGCTTGGTGTTGGTCAGCGACAGGGTATAGCCGCTGCGGCCGTGAAATGCCCCGCGCAGGTGGAGCACTTGAGTGCCCAGCGCCGGGTCGATCCCATGGGCTTGGTTGTGCCGACTCTTCCAGTCGAACGCGGCTTTGAGCGCGTTCTCCACCGCCAGGGCGCCCCCTTCGACGAAGAACAGATGCGGCAGCGCCGGGTCGCCCAAGACACGGGCGAAGGTCTCGACGAAGCGGGCCATCGCCACCGAGTACACGTCGGAATTGCTGGGCTTGTTCAGCGCGGCCTGCATGAGTTCGGCATGGAACTCCCGGTCGTCCACCAGCGCCGGGGGATTCATACCCAGTGCCGAGGAGGCAACGAATGTGAACATGTCCAGGTAGCGCCGACCCGTTATAGCGTCGACCAGATATGAACCGCCCGAACGGGTCAGATCGAGCACTATGTCCAGACCGTCGACCAGCATGCTGCGCCCTAGCACCTCATGAACCCGGTCTGGTGTTGTTGGTCTACCGGCAAGAGCGACGGACTTCACGACGGCGGCCATGACGCTATGATAGCAGGATTTACGGAATATTGATATTTATGCTGGAAAAATTATGGTATATGCTGCCTATCGCTGTAAAAAGTGTTCAGAATGATCGTGCTTCGCGTCCGCACGTTCGCCGTTGTCCGGATCCGTTGCAACAGGTCCTCGAGCGCCCGTGCGGACGCGACGCGCACCAGCAAGACGTAGCTCTCTTCGCCGGCCACCGAGTAACAGGACTCGACCTCCTCGATATGTTCTAGGCGCGCGGGGGCATCATCTGGTTGAGACGGATCAAGAGGAGTGATAGCCACGAACGCCGACAACAAATGCCCAACCGCCTCGGGATTGATTCGCGCCGAATATCCCTGGACCACACCACGAGACTCCAGCCGGCGCACTCGCGATTGGACCGCCGAGACCGACAGCCCGGCTCGCGTGGCCAACTCTGACAGCGTCGCACGTCCGTCGGCGGCCAGTTCGCGCACCAGGATCCGATCGATATCGTCGAGCGCCTCGTTCATGGCCGGAGACTATCGCAACGGCAGTGCCGCATGAGCCGCTCGAAAAGACTGCAGACTGGCCAGCTGCGCGCGCGCTTCGCCGCCGGGTTGTCAGCCATGTACGCCGCTGAGGTGCCCGCCTACGGCACGCTGGTCGAGGTATGCGCACAAGTCAACTCCGATTACCTGACCCGGCATCGGCGAGCCGAGCGGCTGGGGTCGCTTCAGCGCGTCACCGCCGAGCGCCACGGCGCCATCCGAGTGGGCAACCCGGCCGAACTCGCTGCGGTCGCCGACCTGTTCGCCGCGTTCGGGATGCTGCCGGTCGGCTACTACGATCTGCGCACCGCTGAGTCACCAATTCCAGTGGTGTCCACCGCATTTCGCCCAATCGATGCGAACGAGCTGGCACACAACCCGTTTCGGGTGTTCACCTCGATGCTGGCCATCGAGGATCGGCGGTACTTCGATGCCGACCTACGCACCCGAGTGCAGACCTTCCTCGCGCGCCGGCAACTCTTTGACCCCGCGTTGCTCGCCCAGGCGCGGGCAATCGCGGCTGACGGCGGCTGCGATGCCGACGACGCACCGGCTTTCGTCGCCGCGGCGGTGGCCGCGTTTGCGCTGTCGCGGGAACCGGTCGAGAAATCCTGGTACGACGAGTTGTCCAGGGTGTCGGCGGTGGCCGCTGATATCGCTGGAGTCGGCTCCACACACATCAACCATCTGACGCCTCGGGTGCTCGACATAGACGATCTGTACCGTCGGATGACCGAGCGCGGCATCACCATGATCGACACCATCCAAGGCCCTCCCCGCACCGACGGACCCGATGTGTTGTTGCGGCAAACCTCATTTCGCGCGCTGGCCGAACCACGCATGTTTCGCGACGAGGACGGTACCGTGACGCCGGGAATCCTGCGGGTGCGGTTCGGTGAGGTCGAGGCGCGCGGTGTCGCGCTGACCCCGCGAGGGCGCGAACGCTACGAAGCCGCGATGGCGGCCGCAGATCCGGCCGCGGTCTGGGCCACTCACTTTCCCTCGACGGATGCGGAGATGGCCGCTCAAGGCTTGGCCTACTACCGAGGTGGTGACCCGTCAGCGCCGATCGTCTACGAAGACTTCCTGCCCGCTTCGGCCGCGGGCATCTTCCGCTCCAACCTGGATCGCGACTCGCAAACCGGTGACGGACCCGACGATGCCGGCTACAACGTCGATTGGTTGGCCGGGGCAATCGGCCGACACATTCACGACCCGTATGCGCTCTATGACGCGCTCGCCCAGGAGGAGCGGCGCTGATAACCACTGACGCGTTACGAGCCCAGGTGCTCGAAGCCTGCCAAGCGATCGGCGTAACCGCCGCCCTTGGCGAGCCGGGCGAACACAGCCTGCCCGCGAGCACACCGATCACCGGCGACGTGCTGTTCAGCATCGCACCGACCACCCCGGAGCAGGCCGACCACGCGATCGCCGCGGCGGCCGCAACATTTACGGCATGGCGAAGCACGCCGGCCCCGGTGCGCGGCGCGCTCGTGGCCCGGCTCGGCGAGCTGCTCACCGCACACCAGCAGGACCTCGCGACACTGGTCACAGTCGAAGTAGGCAAGATCACCGCCGAGGCGCGCGGCGAAGTGCAGGAAATGATCGACGTCTGCCAGTTCTCGGTGGGTCTGTCACGCCAGCTCTACGGCCGCACCATCGCGTCAGAGCGCGCTGGGCACCGGCTCCTGGAAACCTGGCATCCGCTGGGAGTGGTGGGCGTGATCACCGCGTTCAACTTCCCGGTCGCGGTCTGGGCGTGGAACACCGCGGTGGCACTGGTCTGCGGCGACACGGTGGTGTGGAAACCCTCGGAGCTGACGCCGTTGACGGCGCTGGCCTGCCAGGCGCTGCTCAGTCGGGCCGCCGCTGATGTCGGCGCGCCGGCCGCGGTGGGCGGCCTGCTGTTGGGCGGCGCCGAGCGTGGTGCGCAACTCGTCGACGACCCGCGGGTTGCGTTGTTGTCGGCGACGGGTTCGGTGCGGATGGGCCAGCAGGTCGGTCCACGCGTCGCCCGGCGCTTCGGGCGGGTGCTGCTGGAGTTGGGCGGCAACAACGCGGCCATTGTGGCGCCGTCGGCCGACCTGGAGCTGGCGGTGCGCGGCATCGTGTTCGCCGCGGCCGGCACCGCAGGTCAGCGCTGCACCAGCCTGCGCCGGCTGATCGTGCACCGCTCGGTGGCTGACGATGTGGTGGCACGCGTCGTCGGCGCCTATCGCCAGCTGGCGATCGGTGACCCGTCGGCCCCGGACACGCTGGTAGGCCCACTCATCCACGAGGCCGCCTACCGCGACATGGTGGCAGCGCTCGAGCGGGCACGCACCGACGGCGGCGAGGTCATCGGCGGTGATCGTCGCGAGGTGGGCTCACCGGGCGCCTACTATGTCGCGCCCGCTGTGGTCCGAATGCCGTCCCAGACCGCCATCGTGGCGACCGAAACGTTCGCACCAATCCTGTACGTGCTCACCTACGACGACCTCGACGAGGCGATAGCCCTCAACAACGCGGTACCACAAGGGCTTTCGTCGTCGATCTTCACGACCGACCTGCGTGAGGCCGAGCACTTCCTCGACCAGTCCGACTGCGGTATCGCCAACGTCAACATCGGGACGTCGGGAGCGGAGATCGGTGGTGCCTTCGGCGGCGAGAAGCAGACCGGCGGCGGCCGCGAGTCCGGGTCCGACGCGTGGAAGGCCTACATGCGCCGGGCCACCAACACCGTCAACTACTCGAGCGAGCTGCCGCTGGCGCAGGGCGTGAAGTTCGGGTAACCATGCCCGTGGGTGCGTCTGGGCATCATCGACGCGCGCTTGGGGTTGGGCGGGGTGGAATTCATCCATTTCATTCAGTGCCCGTTGCGAATCCCCAAGCTACCCCGACGGCGACCAGAGGATGTCGATGGGGACGGCGGCGAGGCGGTCGCCGAATGGCTGGGCTTGTGGGCCGGTGTGCAGGATCACGCCGCCGGCGAAGCGTGCGCCGACTTTGTCGCGGAGTCTGCTGATCGAGCGGGTGTCTCTACCACGGAGGGTTGCCGCCGACTTGATTTCGATCGCGGCAATGAGGCCGTCTGCGGTTTCCAGTATGAGGTCTACTTCGGCGCCGTCTCGATCGCGGTAGTGGAACAGTCGAGGTGCCTGTTGCGACCATCCGAGTTGTCGCCGGAGTTCTGCGATCACGAAAGTTTCGATGATGGCTCCGGCCGCGTTGGGGTTGGCATGTGGACCGGCTCCGGTAGGCGAGACATTGACGAGGCGAGCGGCCAGTCCGGAGTCGAGAAGGAGGACTTTCGGTCTATCGACGACCCGCTTGGAAAGGTTGGTCGACCACGCGGGTATGCGGTCGATGAGATACAGGGTCTCGAGGAGGTCGAGGTACGGCGGCAGGGTACGTACGGGGATTTCGGCGTCGGTAGCTAGGGAGCTCAGGTTAAGTTCGGACGCGCTGCGTGCGGCTAGAAGTCGGATGAGGCGCGGCAGGTCGGCGATGCGTTGGAGATTGGAGACGTCGGCCGCGTCACGTTTGACGACGCGGTCGACGTTCCTAGCTTTCGCCGATTCGCGACAAAGCCGTCGCCGATACGCGGCACTATCTTCGCCAATTCGCGGATATCTCCTCACCGATTCGCGATATCTGGCGGAGCCGGTGGTGTCGCAGCAGGGACGTCGGGGCAGACCCACCCCACCGAAAGAACCACCACCACCTGCTCGCCTAGCCGAACGTGTGGTCTACGTGAGTAATATCTGTCACATGGCGACAGCCAGAAGGCGGTTATCCCCGCAGGACCGCCGCGCTGAACTGCTCGCTCTGGGGGCGGAGGTCTTTGGGAAGCGGCCTTACGACGAGGTTCGCATCGATGAGATCGCCGAGCGCGCTGGGGTGTCGCGGGCACTGATGTATCACTACTTCCCGGACAAGCGGGCGTTCTTCGCCGCGGTCGTCAAGGACGAGGCCGACCGGCTGTACGCGGCGACCAACAAGGCGCCCGCCCCTGGGATGACGATGTTCGAAGAGATACGAACCGGCGTGCTGGCCTATATGGCCTACCACCAACAAAACCCCGAGGCGGCGTGGGCCGCCTACGTCGGCCTCGGCCGATCGGACCCGGTTCTGCTCGGTATCGACGACGAAGCCAAGAACCGCCAGATGGAACACATCATGTCCCGCATCGCCGAGGTCGTGAGCGGGATTGACCGCGATAACACCCTGGACCCAGAGGTCGAGCGCGACCTGCGGGTGATCATCCACGGCTGGCTGGCGTTCACCTTCGAGCTGTGTCGTCAGCGGATCATGGACCCGTCGACCGACGCTGAACGGCTCGCCGATGCTTGCGCACACGCGCTGCTGGACGCCATCTCCCGGCTGCCGCAGATCCCTGCCGAACTGGCTGACGCGATGGCAACCGCGCGAATGTGAGCGGTAGGCGGTTTTTGTCGGTGCCTGTTGGCACGATGGCTAGGTGAGGTTCGCGCAGCCTTCAGCACTGAGCCGATTCAGCGCGCTCACCCGAGACTGGTTCACCAGCACTTTCGCCGCGCCCACCGCCGCCCAGGCCAGCGCCTGGGCGGCCATCGCAGACGGCGACAACACGCTGGTCATCGCTCCCACCGGATCCGGGAAGACCCTGGCGGCGTTCCTGTGGGCCCTGGATAGCTTGGCCGGTTCGGAACCTATGTCCGAGCGGCCGGCGGCCACCCGCGTGCTGTATGTGTCGCCGCTCAAAGCGTTGGCCGTCGACGTCGAGCGCAACCTGCGCACTCCGCTGGCCGGACTGACCCGACTCGCCGAACGCCAGGGTCTGCCCGCGCCCCAGATCAGGGTGGGCGTCCGTTCGGGCGACACCCCGCCCGCACTTCGCCGCCAGCTCGTCAGCCAGCCGCCCGACGTGCTGATCACCACCCCGGAGTCATTGTTTTTGATGCTCACTTCGGCCGCACGCCAAACTCTGACCGGTGTGCAGACCGTCATCATCGACGAAATTCATGCCATCGCCGCCACCAAGCGCGGCGCACACCTGGCACTATCCCTAGAACGGCTCGACGACCTGTCTAGCCGGCGACGGGCGCAGCGCATCGGGCTGTCGGCGACCGTACGTCCTCCCGAGGAACTCGCAAGGTTCCTGTCCGGACAGTCCCCGACGACCATTGTGGCGCCCCCGGCCGCCAAGACCGTTGAGCTGTCCGTGCAGGTGCCGGTGCCCGACATGGCCAACTTGACCGACAACACCATCTGGCCGGATGTGGAGGCTCGGCTGGTCGACCTGATCGAATCACACAACTCGACCATCGTGTTCGCCAATTCGCGACGATTGGCCGAGCGACTTACCGCACGGCTCAACGAAATTCACGCCGCGCGCTGCGGGATTGAGCTCGCGCCAGACACCAACCAGCAGGTTGCCGGCGGCGCCCCGGCGCACATCATGGGCTCGGGCCAGACGTTCGGAGCGCCGCCGGTGCTGGCCCGCGCCCACCATGGCTCGATCAGCAAGGAGCAGCGCGCCGTTGTCGAAGAGGACCTCAAACGCGGGCAACTCAAAGCGGTGGTGGCGACGTCCAGCCTGGAGCTGGGCATCGACATGGGCGCGGTCGATCTGGTGATCCAAGTACAGGCACCACCATCGGTGGCCAGCGGGCTGCAGCGCATTGGCCGGGCCGGTCATCAGGTCGGCGAGATTTCGCGGGGGGTGCTGTTTCCCAAGCATCGCACCGACCTACTCGGCTGCGCGGTCAGCGTGCAGCGCATGCTTGCCGGTGAGATCGAGACCATGCGGGTGCCGGCCAACCCACTCGACATTCTGGCCCAGCACACGGTGGCGGCGGCTGCGCTGGAACCGTTGGATGCCGACGCGTGGTTCGACACCGTGCGGCGGGCCGCCCCGTTCGCGACCCTGCCGCGTAGCCTGTTCGAGGCCACCCTGGACCTGCTGTCCGGCAAGTACCCATCCACCGAGTTCGCTGAGCTGCGGCCGCGGCTGGTGTATGACCGCGATACCGGCACGCTGACCGCGCGACCCGGAGCCCAGCGACTGGCCGTCACCTCCGGCGGCGCCATTCCCGATCGCGGGTTGTTCGCCGTCTACCTCGCTACCGAGCGGCCGTCGCGGGTAGGCGAACTCGACGAGGAAATGGTTTACGAGTCCCGCCCCGGTGACGTGATCTCGCTGGGTGCCACCAGCTGGCGAATCACCGAGATCACCCACGACCGGGTGCTGGTGATCCCCGCGCCGGGCCAGCCGGCCCGATTGCCGTTCTGGCGCGGAGACGATGCCGGCCGCCCCGCCGAGCTCGGCGCCGCACTCGGCGCCCTCACCGGCGAGCTGGCCGCCCTGGACCGTACGGCATTCGGCACACGTTGTGCGGGTTTGGGTTTCGACGACTATGCCACCGACAACCTGTGGCGACTGCTGGACGACCAACGCACCGCTACCGCAGTGGTACCCACCGACAGCACATTGTTGGTCGAGCGGTTTCGTGACGAGCTGGGCGATTGGCGGGTGATCTTGCATTCGCCGTATGGGCTGCGGGTGCACGGACCGCTCGCGCTCGCAGTCGGCCGGCGGCTGCGCGACCGCTATGGCATCGACGAGAAGCCGACCGCCTCCGACAACGGCATAGTGGTGCGCCTACCGGACACCGTGTCCGCTGGCGAAGACAGCCCGCCGGGTGCCGAACTGTTCGTTTTCGACGCCGACGAGATCGACCCGATCGTCACCACCGAAGTGGCCGGTTCGGCGCTGTTCGCGTCACGGTTCCGGGAATCGGCGGCCCGCGCTCTGCTGCTGCCCCGCCGGCACCCCGGCCGCCGCTCGCCGCTGTGGCAGCAGCGGCAGCGCGCCGCCCGGCTGTTGGAAGTGGCCCGCAAATACCCCGACTTCCCGATTGTGCTGGAGACGGTCCGCGAGTGCCTGCAGGACGTCTATGACGTCCCGATCTTGGTCGAGCTGATGGCGCGGATCGCCCAGCGGCGGGTGCGTGTCGCCGAAGCCGAGACCGCCAAACCTTCGCCATTTGCGGCATCGCTGTTGTTCGGCTACGTCGGCGCCTTCATGTACGAGGGCGATACGCCGCTGGCCGAACGGCGCGCCGCCGCGCTCGCGCTGGACGGCACGTTGCTGGCCGAGCTGCTAGGCCGGGTGGAGCTGCGCGAGCTGCTCGATCCTGACGTCATCGCCGCTACCAGCCGCCAGCTCCAGCATCTGGCGGCCGACCGGGTAGCCCGTGACGCCGAAGGGGTTGCCGATCTGCTGCGGCTGCTGGGTCCGCTCACCGAAGACGAGATCGCTGCCCGGGCGGGCGCGCCCGAGGTCAGCGGCTGGCTGGACGGCTTACGCGCCGCCAAACGCGCGCTCGTGGTGTCCTTCGCCGGCCGCAGCTGGTGGGTTGCCGTCGAGGACATGGGCCGGCTGCGCGACGGCGTTGGCGCGGCGGTTCCGGTGGGGCTGCCGGCCAGCTTCACCGAGGCGGTAGCCGACCCGCTGGGCGAACTACTGGGCCGCTACGCACGCACCCACACACCGTTCACCACCGCTGCGGCCGCAGCCCGGTTCGGTCTTGGGCTGCGGGTGACCGCCGACGTGCTGGGCCGGCTGGCCAGCGATGGCCGGCTGGTGCGCGGCGAATTCGTGGCCGCGGCCAAAGGATCCGCCGGCGGCGAGCAGTGGTGTGACGCCGAGGTGTTGCGAATTCTGCGGCGCCGCTCGCTGGCCGCACTGAGGGCGCAGGCAGAGCCGGTCAGCACCGCCGCCTACGGACGCTTCCTGCCGGCCTGGCAGCACGTTTCCGCGGGCAACTCGGGCATCGACGGGCTGGCCGCGGTCATCGATCAGCTCGCCGGCGTCCGGATACCGGCCTCGGCGATCGAACCGCTGGTGCTTGCCCCACGGATCCGCGATTACTCGCCGGCGATGCTCGACGAGCTGCTCGCGAGCGGGGACGTCACCTGGTCGGGCGCCGGGTCGATCTCAGGCAGTGACGGCTGGATCGCCCTGCACCCCGCCGACTCGGCGCCCATGACGCTGGCGGAGCCGGCCGAGATCGACTTCACCGACGCCCACCGGGCGATCTTAGCCAGCCTGGGCACTGGCGGCGCGTACTTCTTCCGCCAGTTGACCCACGACGGCCTGACCGAGGCGGAACTCAAAGCCGCTCTGTGGGAATTGATTTGGGCCGGACGAGTGACCGGCGACACGTTCGCACCGGTACGCGCGGTACTCGGCGGGGCGGGCACCCGGAAGCGTGCTGCTCCCGCACACGGCGGGCATCGACCGCCGCGCCTGAGCCGATACCGCCTCACGCACGCCCAGGCCCGCAACGCTGACCCGACCGTCGCCGGGCGGTGGTCCGCGCTGCCGCTTCCCGAACCGGACTCCACGCTGCGCGCCCATTACCAAGCCGAGCTGCTGTTGAACCGCCACGGCGTGTTGACCAAAGACGCAGTTGCTGCCGAGGGTGTGGCGGGCGGGTTCGCGACGCTCTACAAGGTGCTCAGTGCGTTCGAGGATGCCGGCAGGTGCCAGCGTGGCTACTTCATCGAGTCGTTGGGGGGCGCTCAGTTCGCCGTCGCCTCGACCGTAGACCGGCTGCGTAGCTACCTCGACGGTGTCGACCCCGAACAGCCGGACTACCACGCGGTGGTGCTGGCCGCTGCCGACCCGGCCAACCCGTATGGGGCGGCGTTGCCCTGGCCAGCGTCGAGCGCTGACGGTACCGCCCGGCCGGGCCGCAAAGCCGGCGCACTGGTCGTTCTGGTGGACGGCGAGTTGGCCTGGTTCCTCGAGCGCGGCGGGCGGTCGTTGCTGACGTTCACCGATGATCCCGAGGCCAACCACGCGGCGGCCATCGGGCTGGCCGACCTGGTCACCGCCGGGCGCGTCGCGTCGATTCTGGTCGAGCGGGCCGACGGCATGCCGGTGCTGCAGCCCGGCGGGCGGGCGTCGGCGGCACTGACGGCGCTGCTGGCAGCCGGCTTCGTCCGCACACCTCGCGGTCTGCGGCGGCGGTAAGCCATGCCCGAGGGCGACACCGTCTGGCACACCGCGGCCACGTTGCGGCGGCATCTGGCCGGTCGCACGTTGACACGTTGCGACATCCGAGTGCCACGGTTTGCCGCCGTCGACCTCACCGGCGAGGTAGTGGACGAGGTGATCAGTCGGGGCAAGCACCTGTTCATCCGAACCGGGACAGCCAGCATTCATTCGCATCTGCAGATGGACGGCAGCTGGCGGGTCGGCAACAGGCCGGTGCGGGTGGATCATCGGGCGCGAATCATTTTGGAAGCCAACCAGCAAGAACAGGCCATCCGGGTGGTCGGCGTCGACCTAGGCCTGTTGGAGGTCATCGACCGGCACAACGACGGCGCCGTCGTCGCACACCTAGGACCTGATCTGCTGGCCGACGATTGGGACCCGCAGCGTGCAGCCGCCAACCTGATCGTTGCCCCGGACCGGCCCATCGCCGAGGCACTGCTCGACCAGCGGGTGCTCGCCGGGATCGGCAACGTGTATTGCAACGAACTGTGCTTCGTCAGCGGAGTATTGCCGACGGCCCCGGTGAGCGCGGTCGCCGACCCGCGCCGCCTGGTCACCCGCGCCCGAGACATGCTGTGGGTCAACCGCTTCCGCTGGAATCGGTGCACCACTGGCGATACCCGGGCCGGCCGGCGACTGTGGGTCTACGGGCGGGCCGGGCAGGGTTGCCGCCGCTGCGGCACGCTCATCGCCTACGACACTACCGACGAGCGGGTGCGGTATTGGTGCCCGGCCTGCCAGCGCTGAACCGGGCGATCAAAGCCAGCACCTAGTCGCGGCCGTGGGTAGCGAAGAACTGGGCAATGACTTGCGACCCGTCGAACGCGCGCGTGGTCGCCCCGATGACCGCCTTGGGCAGATATTGCCTGCCACCCGGCCAGGTATGTCCGCCATTGTCGATCTGGTAGGAGATCACCTCGGTGCCGGCCGCACATGAGCTGGAATCGAAAAGGTGCACCATTGTTCCGTCCCCGACGTCAGGCAGCTCCGCCGCCGACGGATCGCCCTGACACCCATCGACCGCCCGCCAGCGATCCACCAAGCTCGCAACCGAGATGGAATGGCTGAGCCCGCCGCGACCACGCACCGCCCCGCCGTTGAACGGCACCAGCGGGTCGGCGGTGCCGTGTGCTTCGAGCACCGACACCGGCCGCGACGGATTACATGTCACACCCACACCCAGCGTGCCCGCCACCGGCGCGACCGCGGCGAAGATATCGGCACGGTCACACGCCAGCCGGTTGGACATGAAGCCACCGTTGGACATGCCGGTGGCGAAGACGTGCCCGGGAGCGATGTCGAAGTCGTGCACCAGCTTTGCGGCCAGCGCGACCAAGAACCCAACGTCGTCGAGATGACGGCGATCCGCCGGCGACGCCCCCCTCCCGTCGGCCCAGCTTTTGTCGTAGCCGTCAGGATAGACAACCAACAAGTCGGCGGCGTCGGCAACAGCGTCGAAATCGGTGAGAGCCTCCTGTCCGGCTCCGGTGCCGCCACCACCGTGCAGGCTGATCACCAACCCGGAGGGCTCAGCGGGCGGCACGTGCAAGCGATAACTGCGGGTCAAGCCCCCGAACTGGAACGTCGCTACCGAACTGGCATGCCTGGCCAGTAGCTGATCACCGCCACACCCGGCCAGGCAAACCATGAGAACGATAAGCGACAGCATTCGCGCCCACGGCATCTCGTCAAGGTACCGATCGCGAGCGCTCAGCCCGCGGCGCCCTGTCCCACCGCTTGGACCGATGCGTGCTCGTGCAACGCCCTGGCGGCTTCGGGATGTACGGGCTTGAGGTCGAAGATGACCTCGGTGACGGTCCCGGTGAACGCATAGGGCGCCTTGTCCTCATAGCCGCGGTCAACGACCAGGCCGTTGTCGCGGCCGATGTCCATGCCGGCATAGGAGGTAAAGGCCAGCGGCACCGTCTGGGGCAGCTCACCCTCTCCGATCAACCGATCGTCGGCCCAGAGCGTCACCCGACCACCGGAGGCGGCGACGGGTTGATGGGAATCGAACAGCATCCGCACCGTGACATCCCCGGTGGGGAGCGGCTCGCTGGACACCTGCCGGTAGGTTTCGACGCCCAGGAAGGAGTAGGTGTGGTGCAGGTGCCGCTGTTCGTCGACCCATAGCGCGAACCCTCCCATGAAGTCGGCGTTGGCGACGATCACACCCTGCGCGCCGCCGTCGGGGATGTGCAGCCGTGCCTCGATCGCGTAAGAACGACCGCAGATACGGGGGACCATGCCGCGCTGAATGTTCTGCACGTCACCTTTGAAACTGAACCGTGCGGTGGTGGGCAGGGGCGGCAGGTCGCCGAACATTACCGCGAGCCCGCCCAGCAGCGGCAGCACCCGGTTTCGTTCGGCCTCCTGCCACCACAGCTGGGTGAGCTCGGCGACCTTGTCGGGATGCTCGGCTGCCAGGTTTTTCGCCTGGGAGAAGTCATCTGGTAGGTAGTACAGCTCCCAGACGTCCTGGTCCGGGTCGTAGGTCCCCGGCGCGAACCGTCGCATCGTCTCCGGTGACAGATCCCAGGGCGCCTTGTCCAAGCGAGCGCACGCCCACCAGCCGTCTTTGTAGATGGCACGGCTGCCGAAGTTTTCGAAGTACTGCACGGTGTGGCGGTCTTCGGCTTCAGCGTCGTCGAAGGTCCGCACGAAACTGGTTCCGTCCATCGGTTCCTGCTCGAAGCCGTCGACATGGGTCGGCTCCGGTAAACCGATGGCCGCCAACACGGTCGGCGCGATGTCGATGCAGTGGGTGAACTGGCTACGAACACGGCCGTCTGGCCGGATCCGGGCCGGCCAAGCGACCACCAATGGATCGCGCGTGCCGCCCAGGTGGCTGGCCATCTGCTTGCCCCACTGCAACGGGGTGTTGCTCGCATGCGCCCACGCGCTGGCGAAATGCGGTGCGGTGAACTCGTCGCCGAGTGCGGCGATGCCGCCGTATTGTTCGATCAGCTCCAATTGCCGCTCGGCATCCAGATCCAGGCCGTTAAGGAACGTCATCTCATTGAACGAACCGGTGTTGGTGCCCTCCATGCTGGCGCCATTGTCGCCCCAGATGTAGAACACCAACGTGTTGTCGGACTCGCCGAGATCCTCGATCGCGTCCAGCAGCCGGCCAACATTCCAGTCCGCATTTTCCGAGAACCCGGCGAACACCTCCATCTGGCGGGCAAAGAGCCGTTTTTGCGCCTCCGACATACTGTCCCACGCGGGGAATAGGTCGGGCCGCTCGGTGAGTTCGGCGTCGGGTGGAATGATCCCGAGTCGCTTTTGCCGTTCGAATGTCTTCTGCCGGTACACATCCCAGCCATCATCGAACTCACCTCGGTACTTGTCGGCCCATTCCTTGAATACGTGGTGTGGCGCGTGGGTGGCGCCGGTCGCGTAGTACAGCATCCACGGCTTGGTGGCATTCTGGGCCCGCACGGTGTGCAGCCACTCGATAGCCTTGTCGGTGAGGTCGTCGGGGAAATAGTAGGGACGGCCGTCTTCCCCAGAACCCTCGGGTATGCCTATGACGGAGTTGTCCTGACTGATGATCGGGTCGTACTGACCCGCGGCGCCGCTCGGGAAGCCCCAGAAATGGTCGAATCCCCAACCCAGCGGCCAGTTGTCGAACGGCCCCGCGGCTCCCTGGACATTGTCCGGGGTCAGATGCCACTTGCCGAAAGCGCCAGTCACATAACCGTTGTCGCGCAGAATACGCGGCAGCGCTGCGCAACTGCGTGGCCTGACCGCCGAATACCCCGGGTACGGGCCGGGGAACTCGCAGACCGACCCGAAGCCCACCCGGTGATGGTTACGCCCGGTCAACAGCGCCGCACGGGTCGGCGAGCACACCGCGGTCACATGAAAACGGTTGTAGATCAACCCATTCTGGGCTAGCCGGGACAGCGTCGGGGTTCGGATCGCGCCGCCGAATGTATCCGGTCCGCCGAACCCAGCGTCATCGATCAACACGATCAGCACATTCGGTGCGTCGTCGGGCGGAAAGGGACCGGGGACAATCGACCAGTCGCCGACCGACTCTGCCATGGTGCGGCCAACCACGCCACCAAAGCGGCGCTGCGGTAGCGGCAGCCGGGTGCGGTCTGGGTTGAACTTGCCCATCGCCTCTCGCAACGCCGCACCCAGGCTTCGCAACGTCGAACGACTCAGCTCCGCAACCGATTTCATTGGAGAGCTAGCCAACGCCTGCCCCGCTTCCAGTCGGCCTTGTGCCTCCGTCACGGCGATGACCACTGCTCGGCCCGCCGCCAGCGCTTGGCCGATCTTGTCGGCCAGCCCGGTCTTGATCCGATGGTGGGCGAAGGTGCCGGCCAATGCTCCGGTCGCGGCGCCGAGCGCCGCCGAGGCCAACAGTGCCGGCGAGAACAGGCCGATCGCCAGGCCCACCCCGGCGCCCCACGCGGCGCCGCGCCGGCCGAGCCGATTTCCGGTGTCGACCAAAACCGGACTGCCCTCGGCGTCCTTGCCGATCAGCACCGCACCCTGCAGCGGAATGCTTTTGTCCTTGGCGGCATCGACGAGGGTTTGAAAATCGTGACGAGCCGAATCGAGGTCCTGATAGCCGGCGACGAGCACCAGCGCGTTGTCTTCACTCATCACGAAACTCCCGATATGTGTGTCACGGCCGGCAATCGGCCGCGGCTGACCATGTTGGCAACGTAGCACCGGTCAACGTGCGCGTGCTGGCGAACTCGCGGTGCGACCCGGTCAGCGGATCGTCGAACTCGATGCGCTGCGCGAGCAACTGCAGCGGTGTGCTGAAGTCGTGGGCGGCCACGGATATCACGTTGGGGTACAACGGGTCACCCATGATCGGTATCCCCAGCGCCGCCATGTGCACTCGCAGCTGGTGGGTGCGCCCGGTGGTCGGTGTCAGCCGATACAGACCGTCGCGCGCTATCCGCTCCACCAGCGTCTCCGCGTTGGGAACGCCGGGCTCACAGACCGCCTGCAGATGGCCCCGGCGCTTGACGATGCGACTGCGGACCAGGCGCGGCAGGGCCAGACCCGGGGCAACGGGTGCGCGAGCCAGATAGGTCTTGCGCACCAAACCGCGGGCGAACATCGTCTGGTAGCTGCCGCGCACCTCGCGTCGGGTGGTGAACAACAACACCCCGGCGGTCAGCCGGTCCAGCCGGTGGGCCGGGCTCAGCTCGGGCAATCCCAGTTCGCGACGCAGCCGCACCAGCGCGGTCTGCGCGACGTGTCGCCCCCGAGGCATGGTCGCCAAGAAATGTGGCTTGTCGACGACGACGATGTCGGCGTCTTGATGCAGCACTGGGACATCGAAGGGCACCGGCACCTCGTCGGGCAGGTCGCGATACAGGTGCACAACCGAACCGGGCGGCAGCACCGTGCCACTGTCGACCACCGCACCGTCGTCGTCGACCACCTCCCCGGCCAGCACCTTCGCACGGGCCGCCACGCCAAACCGTGCGGTCAGCTCGGCTAACACCGACCCGCCAAGCAGTCGCACCCGCACCGGCCCCAGCACGTCGTGCACGCTAAGCAAACGATCCTCTGGCCGCAACGCCACACGAGACCCTCTCAGTAAGTGGAAATCTCGTCCTCGGTCGGTAGCACCCCGGTGACCATGAAGATGACGCGGCGGCCCACTTCCACAGCGTGGTCGGCGAAGCGCTCAAAGAAACGACCCAGCAACGCCGTTTCCACACCGACGCGAACGCCGTGCCGCCATTCTCGATCTATCAGCACGCTCAGCAAATGCCTATGCAGGTCATCCATCGCGTCGTCACGATCGTGCAGTTGCGCGGCTTCCTGCGGGTCACGGTTCACCAGCACTTGTCTTGCACTGTCACCCAACGCGATTGCCACCTTCGCCATGTCGGCGAAGCAGTTGCGAACTTCCTCAGGAAGCACCTGGTTCGGATACTCGCGTCGGGTGATCTTGGCAATATGCACAGCCAACGCACCCATGCGCTCGGTGTCGGCGATGATCTGCACCGCACTGAAGATTTCCCGCAGCTCGCCGGCCACCGGATGTTGCAACGCCAGCAGCGCGAACGCTTCCTTTTCGACTTGGGCTCGCATCGCCACGATCCGCTCATGGTCACGGATTACTTGTTCAGCGGCGCCAATGTCGGCCTCGAGCAGAGCCTGCGTTGCGCGTTTCATCGCTATCCCGGCCAGGCTGCACATCTCTCCCAATCGTCCGGCCAACTCGGTTAGCCGCTGGTGATAGACCGTCCGCATGGTGTCACGCCTCTCTGACCCTGAGTCGTCGTGTGGTGCTGCCGCGGATCCACACCGCCATCATCGACCATGGCGGCACCGCGCGACATACCCGCTTGGCGTAGCCTTCAATCCAAAGGCACCGGCTCGAGGATCTCGGCACGCGCCTCGGGTGCGCTGGCCCGCAACATGTCCGCCGAAACGTCGTCGGGCTGGGCCTGGGAGAGCACCTCGGCCTCCACGCGCGCCATATAGTTCGCGACCTCGCGGTCGATGTCTGCGGCGGTCCACCCGAGCACGGGCGCGACCACCTCGGCCACCTCCCGGGCGCAGTCGACGCCCCGGTGCGGGTATTCGATGGAAATCCGCATCCGACGGGCCAGGATGTCCTCGAGATGCAGGGCGCCCTCGGCGGCGGCGGCGTAAGCGGCTTCCACCTTCAAATAGCCCGGTGCCTCCGTTATCGGGCTCAACAGGCTGGGATCGGAGGCCGCCATCGCTAGAACGTCGCTGATCAGCGAACCATAGCGGTCCAGCAGATGGCGCACCCGGTACGGGTGCAGGCCCTGCAGCGCGCCGACGTGTTCGGCCTGATTGACCAGTGCAAAGTAACCGTCGGCGCCCAGCAGGCTGACCTTCTCGGTGATCGACGGCGCAACGCGGGCGGGGATGAACTGCACAGCAGCGTCGATCGCGTCGGCCGCCATTACTCGGTAGGTGGTGTACTTGCCACCGGCGATGGCCACCAGGCCCGCCGCCGGCACAGCCACGGCGTGTTCCCGGGACAGCTTGGAGGTGTCGTCGCTTTCCCCGGCAAGCAGCGGCCGCAGCCCGGCGTACACTCCGTCAATGTCGGCGTGCGTCAACGGGGTCGCCAACACGGCGTTGACAGTGCCCAGGATGTAGTCGATGTCGGCCTTGGTGGCCGCGGGGTGCGCCAGGTCGAGGTTCCAGTCGGTATCGGTGGTTCCGATGATCCAGTGACTTCCCCACGGAATGACAAACATCACCGACTTCTCCGTGCGCAGGATCATCGCGACGTCACTGACAATCCGGTCCCGCGGCACCACCACATGCACGCCCTTGGATGCGCGCACCTGGAAGCGCCCGCGCTGTTTGGACAACGCTTGAATCTCATCGGTCCAGACCCCGGTCGCGTTGACCACGACGTGGCCGCGAACCTCGGCAACCGCGCCGTTCTCGGAGTCGCGGACGCCCACGCCGATCACCCGGTCACCCTCTCGCAACAAGGCCACTACCTGGGTGGAGCAGCGGACAACCGCGCCGTAATGCGCCGCGGTGCGCGCGACCGTCATGGTGTGCCGGGCGTCGTCGACGACGGTGTCGTAGTAACGGATACCACCGATCAGCGAGCTGCGCTTCAAGCCGGGGCTCAGTCGCAGCGCACCGGCGCGAGTAAAATGCCGTTGCGCCGGAACCGATTTCGCGCCACCCAGCCGGTCGTAAAGAAAGATACCCGCGGCGATGTAGGGACGCTCCCACCAGCGTTTGGTCAGCGGGAACAAAAACGGCAGCGGCTTGACCAAATGCGGTGCCAGCGTGGTCAGCGACAGTTCACGTTCATAGAGCGCCTCACGCACCAGCCCGAACTCCAGTTGCTCGAGGTAGCGCAGCCCGCCGTGGAACATCTTCGAGGAGCGGCTCGACGTGCCGGAGGCCAAGTCCCGCGCCTCGACCAACGCCACCTTGAGCCCACGGGTGGCAGCATCCAAAGCGCATCCGGAGCCCACTACTCCGCCGCCGATCACCACGACGTCGAATTGCTCGGTTCCGAGTCGCTTCCAGGCGACCGCGCGCTGTGCAGGTCCCAGCGCCGCGGCGGGCCACCCCTGCCCGCCGTCCGGTGCCTGGATTGGGTTGCTCACGAAACCGGCTCCTGTCAGTTACTCGTCGGTAGGTGGTGTGGCACCAAGGCTAGTTGTTCAGCCGCGTCTTGAGCTGCCGTGCAGTCCAGATCGTCGTGCGCCATCAGCCGGCGGGCCGCCTCGGTTATCGAACCCGACAACGATGGGTAAACGGCCAGTGTCTGGGCCAGCTCGTTGACGGTGATGCGGTTCTGAACGGCTACGGCGATGGGCAGGATCAGCTCCGATGCGATCGGCGCCACCACCACGCCGCCGATCACAACGCCGGTGGACCGCCGGCAGAAGATCTTGACGAACCCGTGACGCATCTCCGACATCTTGGCGCGCGCGTTGGTTCGTAACGGCAGCATGATGGTCCGGGCGGCCACCGAACCGGCGTCGATGACCGATTGCGGCACCCCGACCGCGGCGATCTCGGGCCTGGTGAAAACCGTCGCGGCCACCGTGCGTAACCGGATCGGGCTGACGCCCTCCCCCAGCGCGTGGTACATCGCGATGCGGCCCTGCATTGCGGCGACCGACGCCAGGGGCAGCAAACCCGTGCAGTCGCCCGCGGCGTAGATGCCGGTCGCCAACGTCCGCGACACCCGGTCCACGGTCAGGTAATTGCCCCGGCCAAGCTGGATGCCGACCCGTTCCAGGCCCAGGCCGCTGGTGTTGGGCACCGACCCGATGGTCATCAGGGCGTGGCTGCCCTCGACGGTGCGACCGTCGGTCATCGTGACGAGCACCCCGGCCCCGGTGCGGGTGACCGATGCTGCCCGGGCATTTTTGAACAGCCGGACTCCCCGTTCGGCGAACGACTCTTCCAGGACCAGCGCAGCGTCAGCGTCCTCATACGGCAGCACGTGGTCCTGGCTGGCCACCACCGTGACCGGCACCCCCAATTCGGTATAGGCGTCCACGAACTCAGCACCGGTAACCCCGGAGCCCACCACGATGAGGTGGTCGGGCAACGCGTCCAAGTCGTAGAGCTGCCGCCAGGTCAGAATGCGCTCACCGTCCGGCTGGGCCGACGGCAGGATCCGCGGGCTGGCGCCGGTGGCGACCAGCACGACGTCGGCCTCATGCTCACTGGTGGAGCCGTCGGCGGCGGTCGCCTTAATGCGATGGCGCGCCAGACCCGGTGTGGAGTCGATCAACTCGCCCCGGCCGGCGATCACCTGAACCCCCATGCTGAGCAGCTGGGCGGTGATGTCGGCCGACTGTGCGGCGGCCAGCGTCTTGACCCGGGCATGGATTTGCGGCAACGAGATCTTGGCGTCGTCGAAGTCGATATGAAAGCCCAGGTGCGGCGCTCGGCGCAGTTCGGTACGCAGCCCGGTGGAGGCGATGAACGTCTTCGACGGCACACAGTCGTCCAGTACGGCAGCCCCGCCGATGCCGTCGCAGTCAATCACGGTAACTTGGGTTGTTTCCGGGTGTGAGGTGGCGGCCACCAGTGCGGCCTCGTAACCGGCCGGGCCGCCACCGAGGATCACGATGCGGGTCACCACAGCCCATAACCTAGCTCGGCGACGATGCACGCCGCGCAGCGGCGTGAGGAGGAGCCGAGCAGTCCAACACAGCTCGGCGACGATGCACGCCGCGCAGCGGCGTGAGGAGG
>OBKH01000005.1_pt1 | contig 139881 bp, 123 predicted proteins | sample 1496241 | NCBI WGS metagenome assembly OBKH01 (sample SAMN03273953, study PRJEB22546) | soil metagenome | isolation source: rice field elevated CO2 plus elevated temperature | place: India: CRRI Experimental farm Cuttack,Odisha-753006 | collected 2013-12-17 | reverse complement strand
GGCCCTCCCCTCTTCCCCTACACGTCGCTCTCCCGATCGGGCTCCGCCGGCTCCGGCCGGGGCGGCTGCAGCCGGGGTCGGCGCGGAGCCACCGCGGGCGGCAAGACCGGCCAGACCGGTGCCGGCCAAACCCGCCGCTGCCAGGCCGGCGTAGGAGCCGTCCGAACTCCCCGTCATATACATCGGAGTCGCGCCGGGGAACATCGCCGCAACTTGGCGCACCGCTGGCGGAAGATTCCAGCTGTGCGGCACGGAGAGTCCGCCGATGTTAGCGGAGTAGCCGGTGAGCGCGGCGACCGGCGGCTGTGGCGGGCTGGTGACCCGTCCTCCGACCTCAGGGAGATCCCCGTCACCCGCGGCCCCAGCGGGTGTCTGGTCGGATTCGGCTGGGCAATGCGGCGCCTTTTGGGCCTCGTCGACCACGTCGTGGCGGTAGATCTCGCCGAGCTGCGCCGCCGATACCCCCAAACTGCCAGCCGCGACGGCTACAGCTGCGGCTACGAGAACGTCAAGATCCTCGATGGGGTTCGGAATGGCGTCGAAGGGCGGCGGTAGGAAGGACTGCAGGGTTGGTAGCAGGCTCACGTCGGTCGCCGCGGCGGCCGGTACTACCGCCTGAGCCGCTGTCGCGGCGGCGTCACTCAGCGACCCGGCCCCGCTGGTGGTCGCCGGTGGCGGGGTGAACGGCGGCAACTGCGACGCGGCCGCCGAGGCGCCCGCATAGCCCTCCATCGCCACGATGTCCTGGGCCCACATTTCGCCGTACTGCGCTTCACTAGTCGCGATCGCCGGGGTGTTCTGGCCAAAAACATTGGTCTTGACCAGTGACAGCATTGTGCGGCGGTTGGCCGCGATTACCGTCGGGGGCACGGTCGCCGCGTACGCCGACTCGTAGGCGTTCGCCGCGGCCACGGCCTGAGCCGCGGCCTGCTCGGCCGAGGCGGCGGTGGCCCTCATCCACGCGACATAGGGGACGGCCGCGGCCGCCATCGACAGTGCCGACGGGCCCAGCCAGTCATCGCCGGTGAGCCCGGAAATCACCGAGGAGTAGGAAGCCGCCGTCGCGGTCAGTTCGTTGGCCAGCCGTTGCCAGGCTGCGGCCGCTTGCATCAGGGGCCTGGAGCCGGGACCGGAATAGATTCTGGCGGAGTTGATTTCCGGTGGTAGCGCACCGAAATCCATGACTAGCCGCTCCTCACACCGGCAGCAGCCTCAGCGCTGCGTGGCTGGGTCGTCACGAAAGACACGGATTCTCCTTTGCCGAAGCTGTCCGGTCCGCGCAGGGTTCGTCGCTGCCGCGAGCCAGGCGACTGGGCGCATACCTATTCGGGTGGCGGCAACCATGTCGGAGCCGGATGGATGGCTAAGCGGTCATCAAGTTCGGATGGCTTGGGTTATCAGGTCACTCAGTTGCCCCCACCTCCTCATAGCAAAAGTACACAGGCAGATGTGAGCGGAGTTGCGAAAATAGACAAATAATTGAGCCGAGCAACGACCGAGCGAGAGGGTGAGCTGGTGATCGACGGCTGGACGGAAGAACAGCACGAACCCACCGTTAGGCATGAGCGCCCAGCAGCTCCCCAAGACGTTCGGCGGGTGATGTTGCTGGGTTCGGCCGAACCCAGCCGGGAGCTGGCGATCGCGTTGCAGGGCTTGGGCGCGGAGGTGATCGCCGTCGACGGCTATGTCGGCGCGCCTGCCCACCGGATAGCCGACCAGTCGGTGGTGGTCACCATGACCGATGCTGAAGAGCTGACGGCGGTGATCCGGCGGCTGCAACCGGATTTCTTGGTGACGGTCACCGCCGCGGTGTCTGTGGATGCTCTCGATGCCGTCGAGCAAGCCGACGGCGAGTGCACTGAGCTGGTGCCGAACGCCCGTGCCGTCCGGTGCACGGCCGACCGGGAGGGCCTGCGCCGGCTGGCCGCCGATCAGCTCGGCCTGCCCACAGCCCCGTTCTGGTTCGTCGGATCCCTTGGCGAACTTCAAGCGGTGGCCGTCCATGCTGGGTTTCCGTTGCTGGTGAGCCCGGTGGCAGGGGTGGCTGGCCAGGGTAGCTCGGTGGTCGCCGGGCCCAACGAGGTCGAGCCCGCCTGGCAGCGCGCGGCAGGCCATCAAGTACAGCCGCAGACTGGGGGAGTGAGCCCTCGGGTGTGCGCCGAGTCGGTGGTCGAGATCGAGTTTTTGGTCACCATGATCGTTGTGTGCAGTCAGGGCCCGAACGGGCCGCTCATCGAGTTCTGTGCACCTATCGGTCATCGCGACGCCGATGCCGGTGAGTTGGAATCCTGGCAACCGCAGAAGCTGAGCACGGCGGCGCTGGACGCGGCCAAGTCGATCGCCGCGCGCATCGTCAAGGCGCTCGGGGGACGCGGGGTTTTCGGCGTCGAATTGATGATCAACGGCGATGAGGTGTATTTCGCCGATGTCACCGTGTGTCCTGCCGGGAGTGCCTGGGTCACCGTGCGCAGCCAGCGGCTTTCGGTGTTCGAACTGCAGGCCCGGGCGATCCTGGGTCTGGCGGTGGACACCCTGATGATCTCGCCGGGTGCCGCGCGGGTGATCAACCCGGACCACACGGCAGGCCGGGCAGCGGTCGGCGCCGCACCACCTGCCGATGCGCTGACCGGTGCGCTCGGTGTGCCGGAAAGCGACGTCGTGATATTCGGCCGCGGGCTTGGGGTGGCGCTGGCCACCGCACCCGAGGTGGCAATCGCCCGCGAACGCGCCCGCGAAGTTGCATCTCGGCTAAATGTGCCAGACTCACGCGAGTGAGCTACGCCGGAGATATCACGCCACTTCAGGCCTGGGAGATGCTCAGCGATAATCCGCGGGCGGTCCTGGTCGACGTGCGCTGCGAGGCGGAATGGCGCTTCGTCGGTGTGCCCGACTTGTCGAGCCTTGGTCGTGAAGTGGTCTATGTCGAATGGGCGACGTCCGACGGGACGCACAACGACAACTTCCTCGCCGAGTTGCGGGACCGCATCCCGGCGGACGCTGATCAGCACGAGCGGCCCGTTATTTTCTTGTGTCGCTCCGGTAACCGCTCCATCGGCGCGGCCGAGGTCGCGACCGAGGCGGGCATCACGCCGGCCTATAACGTGCTGGACGGCTTCGAAGGGCATCTCGACGCTGAGGGTCATCGAGGCGCAACGGGCTGGCGGGCGGTGGGACTGCCGTGGAGACAGGGATGACCGACGAGTCTTCGGTCCGCACCCCGAAGGCGCTGCCCGACGGCGTCAGCCAGGCCACCGTCGGGGTGCGCGGCGGGATGTTGCGGTCGGGGTTCGAAGAGACCGCCGAGGCGATGTACCTGACGTCCGGATATGTCTACGGCTCGGCGGCGGTTGCCGAGAAGTCGTTCGCTGGCGAGCTGGACCACTATGTGTACTCCCGCTACGGCAACCCAACGGTGTCGGTGTTCGAGGAGCGGCTGCGGCTGATCGAGGGTGCCCCGGCGGCGTTCGCCACCGCCAGTGGCATGGCCGCGGTATTCACCTCGCTGGGCGCGCTGCTGGGTGCCGGAGACCGACTGGTTGCCGCGCGCAGCCTGTTTGGCTCGTGTTTCGTGGTGTGCAGCGAGATCCTGCCGCGCTGGGGGGTGCAGACCGTCTTCGTCGACGGTGACGACCTCTCGCAATGGGAGCGGGCGCTTTCGGTACCCACGCAGGCCGTGTTCTTCGAGACGCCGTCCAATCCCATGCAGTCGCTGGTGGATATCGCTGCGGTGACCGAGCTGGCACATGCCGCGGGTGCAAAAGTGGTGCTGGACAACGTATTTGCCACACCGCTACTGCAGCAGGGCTTTCCGCTGGGGGTCGACGTGGTGGTGTACTCGGGCACCAAGCACATCGACGGTCAGGGTCGGGTGCTGGGCGGGGCCATACTCGGTGACCGGGAGTACATCGACGGTCCGGTGCAAAAGCTGATGCGCCACACCGGTCCGGCGATGAGTGCGTTCAACGCCTGGGTACTGTTGAAAGGCCTTGAGACGCTGGCTATTCGGGTGCAACACAGCAATGCCTCGGCGCAGCGGATCGCGGAGTTCCTCAACGGCCATCCCTCGGTTCGGTGGGTGCGTTACCCGTACCTGCCGTCGCACCCACAATATGACCTGGCCAAGCGTCAGATGTCCGGTGGCGGAACCGTCGTTACCTTCGCACTCGACTGCCCGGAGGATGTTGCCAAACAGCGGGCCTTCGAGGTGCTCGACAAGATGCGGCTGATCGACATCTCCAACAACCTCGGCGACGCCAAATCGCTTGTCACCCACCCCGCCACCACGACGCACCGGGCGATGGGCCCGGAGGGCCGGGCCGCGATCGGGCTCGGTGACGGTGTGGTCCGCATCTCGGTTGGGTTGGAAGACACCGACGACCTGATTGCCGATATCGATCGGGCGTTGAGCTAACCCGCTGCCTCTTGCTCGGCGTGCTCGGCCTGTTCGGCGGCTGCCAGCGCTCCTTGTGCCTGCTGTTCCATCAAGGTCATCACTAACCTGGCGTAGATCATCTGGCTGGTGATGGCCATCTGGCCGCGGGCGCGGCCCATGAAGGAGATCCCCCAGGCGAACAGGGCTGCGATGCGGTTCCGATAGCCGACCAGGTAGACCAGGTGCAGCACCAGCCACGCCAGCCAGGCGAAGTACCCGGCAAACTCCAGCTTGCCGACCTGCGCGACGGCGCTGTGGCGGGAGATCGTCGCCATGCTGCCCTTGTTGAAGTAATGGAACGGCTTGCGATTGGCTGGGTCGTCATTGCCCTTGACCATGTGTTTGATCACCGTGGTGGCGTATCGGGCCCCCTGGATCGCGCCCTGAGCCACCCCGGGTACGCCGGGCACGAACATCAGATCGCCGACTACGAAGACGTTCGGATGTCCCTTGACGGTGAGATCGGGTTCCACGATCACCCTTCCGGCCCGGTCGATTTCGGTTCCGTCGGATCCCTCGGCGATCATCTTGCCCAGCGGGCTGGCCGCCACGCCGGCCGCCCAAACCTTGCACGCGCATTCGATGCGGCGTTCGCCGCCGTCCTTTTCCTTGATGGTGATGCCTTTGTAGTCGACCGCGGTCACCATCGCGTTGAGTTGAACCTCGACGTCCATCTTTTCCAGCCGCCGTTGTGCCTTGAGACCCAGCTTTGGACCCATCGGCGGCAACACCGCGGGTGCGGCGTCGAGCAGGATCACCCGGCACTCACTGGGCGTGATGGTCCTAAACGCGCCTGCCAGGGTGCGCTCGGCGAGCTCGACGATCTGCCCAGCCACCTCGACGCCGGTCGGCCCAGCGCCGACGACGACGAACGTCAGGCGCCGCTCCCGTTCGGCATGGTCGGTGCTGACCTCGGCGGCCTCGAACGCGCCCAGGATGCGGCCGCGCAGCTCCAGCGCGTCGTCGATGGTCTTCATTCCGGGCGCGAAGGTGGCGAATTCGTCGTTGCCGAAGTAGGACTGCTGTGCGCCGGCGGCCACGATGAGGCTGTCGTACGGCGTCACCGTGGTCATGTCCATCAATTTCGACGTGACCGTCTGCGCTTTCAGGTCGATCGCGTTGACCTCGCCCAGCAACACCCGGACGTTCTTTTGCCGGCGCAGGATCAGCCGGGTGGTCGGGGCAATGTCGCCCTCGGACAAGATCCCGGTGGCCACTTGATACAGCAGCGGCTGGAACAGGTGGGTCGTTGTCTTGGAGATCAGCGTGATGTCGACATCCGCCCGTTTAAGCGCCTTGGCCGCATTCAGGCCGCCGAATCCACTACCGATGATGACCACGCGATGGCGCCCGCCGACGGCCGAGGGTTCACCAGATGAGAGCGTCATGGTCCTCCTTCAGTCTGGTCGCTGTGGCGCAGCTACACAGTACGACTCCCGTCATGCCAACGGCGTAACTTTTTGTGGGCCTTGTGGGCCTTGTGGGCCTTGTGGGCCTTTGTCGGGCCGCCTTCGGATCGGACGCTCGGGATGGCTGTTGGGCGCTGCGCAATCCCGCGCTTCGATCAGGCAGCGTCCGGCAGTGCCATCAATGGCGGCCAGGTACACCTCTCCGACGGCTCGACATCGCCGGCCCGGCAGTTACCTGCACCATGGCCGGGCGATGCGGGAGCGGCTGCCGAAGGTCGGGCAGGTGTTTGCTGCCGGGGAAATCGACTACCACATGTTTCAGACGTTGGTGTATCGCACCGATTTGATCACCGACCCGCAGGTGTTGGCGCGGGTGGATGCCGAGCTGGCGCTGCGGGTGCGGGGCTGGCCGTCGATGACCCGGGGCAGCTGGCCGCCGCGATAGATCGGATCGTGGCGGTGGCCGACCCCGATGCGGTGCGCCAGGTGCGGGAGCGGGCCCGCGATCGGGAGGTGTCGATCTGGAATTCCGCGGACGGCATGGGCGAGGTGTACGCCCAGTTGTATGCCACCGACGCCCAAGCCCTGGATGCGCGGCTGAACGCCTTGGTGGCCACGGTGTGTGCCGGTGATCCGCGCAGCACAGATCAGCGCCGCGCCGACGCGCTGGGCGCGTTGGCGGCCGGGGCGGATCGGCTGGCCTGCCGCTGCGACAATCCCGACTGTGCCGCCGAGGGGCGCCCGGTGTCGGCGGTGGTGATTCATGTGGTGGCCGAGCAGGCCAGCGTCAAGGGCCACGGCCAGGCGCCGGCAGCGTTGCTGGGCGGCGACGGGCTGATCCCGGCCGAGCTGGTGGCCGAGTTGGCCAAGACCGCCGGGCTGCAGCCGATCCCGGTCCCGGCCGGGACCGAGCCGGGTTATCGGCCCTCGGTGAAGCTGGCGGCGTTTGTGCGGGCCCGGGATCTGACCTGTCGGGCGCCCGGTTGCGACCGCCCGGCCACCCAGTGCGACCTGGATCACACCATCGCGTTCGCCGACGGTGGGGCCACCCACGCGGCCAACCTCAAATGCCTGTGCCGTCTTCATCATTTGCTGGCCACCTTCTGTGGCTGGCGCGCCCAGCAACTGCCCGACGGCACGGTGATTTGGACGCTGCCGGGTAACCAGACCTACGTCACCACCCCGGGCAGCGCGCTGCTGTTCCCGGCGCTGTGCACCCCCACCGGTGACCCACCTCGACCCGACCCGGCCCGCGCCGACCGCCGCGGGCAGCGCACCGCGATGATGCCGCGCCGGGCCAGCACCCGCACCCAAAACCGCGCCCATTGCATCGCCGCCGAACGCCACCGCAACCACCAAGCCCGCCGGATTGCCCAAGCGGCCGTCATCGCCACCGAGACCCACGGCCCACCACCCGATCCCGACGACGACCCGCCGCCTTTTTGATGAAGTGAGTCCGAATCATCTCGACGTGGACGGGTGCGGCGTCGGGTGGTCGCCGGTTGGCGCAGACCCTCCAGAGGGGAGGATGAGGAGCTCGGCACCTGCGTCGGCGGCCCTGAGATAGGCCAGCAGGCGGTGGCCGAAGTCGCTGACGTCGTGGATAAGGATGTGGCCGCTTTCTTCTGCCGGAGTCCCGGTGCCGTTGCCGTGCCAAACGGTTGTTGTCGCGATCGCGACGCCGGTTTGAATGAGGGCCGCTAGCACCGGCACGGGCTCGACCTTACTCGCCGCCCTCATCACCTCGCGTCGCTGGATCTCGTCCTGGTCCGGTGAGGACTTGGCGGCTTTGGCCAGCCGAACGAGTGCATGGATATGCACGGGCTCAAGTTGGGAAAGCGTGGCCACGATGAGTGATGCCGGCTCGACCTTCTGGTCATCCTCGAGCGCGGCGGCGGCAGCTTGCGCGAGGAGCCGGCGCTTGGCCTCCATACTGGTGCGAGTGGCGGCCTCGATCGCCTGGCTGAGAAGCGGCTCGAGTTCGGGATTTTTGTCAATGCGGCTCAACACGGTGTCCGCGCCGCCGACGCTCTCGCATATCTCGCGCGTGGTTGTCTCGGCGCGGTGCCGGGTGCGTTCCTCGATGGCGTCGAACACGGTTTGTAGCGGGCCGCCGACCATCGGGATGGCGGATAGGCCGGCGCTGATCACGACAGCGAAGACAGGTCTGGGCTCAGTCATAGCTCGAACAGTAGAGGCCGTCGCGGCAAGGACGGCCGACGGCGTGTTTTCGGCGTTGCGGGGTGGTCGCCGGACACGAGGAGGCAGACCGAGGCTCGATGGATTGGATGCCGCTCGGCGACTACGAGACTTTCCGGCATTGGTCGGGGAAGCCCCGCGCATGGGGGCCGCAAGAGTCGGGGTGGCGCGCGTGGTTCGGCGGGAAGATAGTCGATGGGCTCTGCGAGGTACTCGACGAGCACCTCGCGGTGCGGCGTCGTGGTGTTCCAGCCGCGATCGGCTGCGTGCCCTGGCTGAGTAGCGAGGCGGTCGCCGAGACGCTGCTCGCATTGAGCGTCTTTTGCGTGGTGATCGACAAGGGAACCTCGTTCCCGTCGCGACTGCGTAACCCTGACAAAGGGTTTCCCAACGTCGCCCTATTGCGGCTTCGCGACATGGCGCCCTCCGAGCATGGCTCACGCTGCTCCTCGGCCCGTGGTCGTCTATGCCTGAGCATGAGCTAGGTCCGGTGCGGGCGCTCGGCTGGCTACGAGAGGACCGCAAGCCGCTGCTGAATGCCAAATTGCTCGTGCTCGGTCATCTGGCTTTGAACGTCTACGACCCCGATAACGGTTACGGCGAAGAGGTGTTGGACTTTGAGCCGCGGACGGTGTGGTGGGGATCGGCCAATTGGACCGTGCGGGCCGGGTCACACTTGGAAGTTGGCTTTGCATGCGACGACCCAACCCTCGTCGAAGAAGCTACAGCGTTTGTCGCTGACGTGATCGCGTTCTCCGAACCGATCGACACGACCTGTGCCGGTCCCGAACCGAACCTCGTGCAGGTGGAGTTCGACGACGCCGCGATGGCTGAGGCGATGGAGGAGATGGCCGAGCCCGATGATGACGGGGAGGATTGGTAGCGATGCTGCTTGATGAACCCAAAGGTCGTCACGGGCACGCTCAAAACGTTCTTCGTGTAATCGGTGCCATCATTTGCTGGCCACCTTCTGGGGCTGGCGCGCCCAGCAACTGCCCGACGGCACCGTGATTTGGACGCTGCCGGGTGACCAGACCTATGTCACCACCCCGGGCAGCGCGCTGCTGTTCCCGGCGCTGTGCACCCCCACCGGTGACCCACCTCGACCCGACCCGGCCCGCGCCGACCGCCGCGGGCAGCGCACCGCGATGATGCCGCGCCGGGCCAGCACCCGAGCGCAAAACCGCGCCCACTACATCGCCGCCGAACGCCACCGCAACCACCAAGCCCGCCGGATTGCCCACGTGGTCACCCAAACCGCCACAACCGCCCCCGAGACTAACGGCCCACCACCCGATCCCGACGACGACCCGCCGCCCTTCTAACCGGTAGGCGCCTGCCCAAAACACGGGTATTGGGTAAAGGCACGGGGTCCTGATGTTGTTGTATTTCAATGCGATTCAGCTAAGGCCCGGAGCCCATGGCTCGTCCGGATGGTCGGTTGGGGTGATGTGTATGCCCCTCCTGCTCCATCCCGTTTCCTTGTATCCTCAAGTTTGTCGTTTGGCGCTGTTGCGACAGGAAGGCGTCGATCATGCACGCACTGAGGTTGGTCGGCTTGGCGATATTGACGGCGATCGCTCCAATCGCGGTCCTCATCGGAAGTAGCCCAGCGCATGCCGATACCGATATTGGTCAACCGTGCTCGCCGGAAGGCGCGAAACTCTGGGGGAACCCCGGCCCGATATATTGCGAGCGCACGGCGGACGGGCAACTGCAATGGGTATCAATTCCTGCTTGGGCATTGTGTGTGGCGTTCTGCGACCGGCCTGGCGGGCCATAGGGGCCCACCAGCGGACCCCCACGGTCCGCCGGCCTGCTAGCCCGGCCATGAGCTCGCGGTGGTTCGGTAGTTCGCGTTGGGCGCACTGCAGAAGTCCGAGGCCGTGCCGGCCAGCAAGACGAAATAGCCCTCTTCGCCGCGGCGGGTGTCGGCGAACGGCGGGTAGGTCCAACCGTTGTTGCACATCGAAGTCGGCGTGCCCGCCGTGGCCTTGCGCCAACCGGACTTGACGCAGGCCTTGAGGGCGTCGACGTCGGAAACGGTGCTCTTGGCGACGACCAGCATCGCGCCTCCCCATTGCCCGTCGGTTCGCCGGTAGGCGCGCGCCCCGAAGCCGGCCCCCGAGCCGGCTGTGTTCTGTTGGCAGCCCAACACCCGCTGCAGCGGCAAGAACACCGACGCCACATCGCGGTCCGCGACAGCGGCTGCGGCCGTGATGAATTGAGCCGCGTCCGAGCCGTCAACCTCCTGGACGGTGGGATCTCCGAAGCTAAACAGCTGCTGTGAGATCCGCTGTCGCAGCGCGGCGTCACCGTCGCCGATGACCGGTCCGCTGCCGCTGGATGTCATCGGGGGCAGCGCGCCGGTGGGTTCCGCGCCCGCGGTGGGCGCGGCGGCCAGCACGGCCAGGGACAAACCGCACGCGGCGACACCGACAACGCGGGCAATGACTCCCATGGCTACCTACCTCCCCGGCGGCATGGGTGGGGCGTCGTTCGGTGCTACCTCGGCACCGATCTTGCGAAATAGTATGTCGGCCTGGTTGCGGTAGTTGCCCTGGTCATCGAAGGCCTCGGGGGCGTAGGTGACTGCGACCGCCACCGCGACCCGTTGCGACGGCAGATAGGCCTCCACCGCGGCGTAACCGGCGAACATGGGATTTTGCAGCAGCCAATGGCCGGATATGACGATCCCGAGACCATAGCTGTAGCCGTCGTTCTGCTCGAAGCAGGTGGGGCAGCCCGGCTGGGCGCGGGTCTTGCCGCGCAGCTCGGTCGACACCATCTTCTTGTACGAATCCGCCGAGAGCAGCCTGCCCGACCCGATCCCCACCGCGGTGGCCTCCATGTCGTAGATGGTGGTGGTTTGGATGGCGCCGTGGGTGATGGTCCACGACGGATTCCAGAAGGTCGATTCCTCGTAAAACGGCACGCCGGCAGGAATTTTCAAGGCCGCTCGGCGCTCGGAGGTGAATGCATGCAAGGCGGGCTCGGGGATGGCGGGGGTATCGGAGTTGGCGGTGGCCGTGAGGCCCAGGGGGGAAAGGACCTTGCGCTGCAGCAGGGTTGGCATGTCTTGGCCGGCGGCCTTCTCCAACGCCAGCCCCAGCAAGAGGTAATTGGTGTGCGCGTAGTTCCAGTTGGTGCCCGGGTCGTAAAGCAGTGGCCGTGAAGAGATTTGATCGAGTAACTCTTGTGTTGTCCACTGCCGGAACGGATTAGCGTAAAGCTCGGCATCAAACGCCTCGTTGCCGAGGACGTAGTCGGGGTAGCCGGATGTCATCTGCGCTAGTTGACCCAGCGTGACCCGGTCGGCGTGCGGAAAGTCGGGAAGCCACCTGGACAGCTTGTCGTCCAGGCGCAGCTTTTTTTCGTCGACCAGTTTGAGCAACAGCGTCGCGACATAGGAGATTGCGACCGCGCCGTTGCGAAAGTGCATGGCGGTGGTGGCCGGCACGCCGGTCATCGAGTCGCCGACGGCCCGCGTCACGACCTCCTTGCCGGCCACGGTGACCCGGACCAGCACCGCCTTCAGATGCGCTTGCGTCATGAAGTCACGCACAATCCGGATGACCGCGTCGGCCTTGGCCCCGTTGTTGGTCGGCGACGAAGCCGGCCCGGTGCGGGGTGGGGCGCAGCCGGCCAGCAGCCCGAGAGCCAGGACCGAACACCCGAGGCGCCGCAAGACGGGCATGCGACGGTCCTACCGGAAGGCGGCCAAGCCCGTGAAGGCCTGACCGAGCACCAGCTGATGCATCTCGGGCGTGCCCTCGTAGGTGAGCACCGACTCCAGGTTGACCATGTGCCGGATGACCGGGTACTCCAGCGATATCCCGTTGCCGCCCAGTATTGTTCGAGCGGTCCGGCAGATTTTGAGCGCTTCCCGGGTGTTGTTGAGCTTGCCGAAGCTGACCTGATCGGGGCGCAGGCCCACCCTGTCTTTGAGGCGCCCCAGATGCAACGACAGCAGCTGACCCTTGTGCAGTTCCACGGCCATGTCGACGAGCTTGGCCTGGGTCAGCTGGAAGCCGGCGATCGGACGTCCGAACTGGGTGCGCTGTCTCGCGTAGTCGAGCGCGCACTGCCAGGCCGACCTGGCCGCGCCCATCGCTCCCCAGACGATCCCGTAGCGCGCCTCCGACAGGCATGCCAGCGGCGCCCTGAGGCCGGTCGCGCCGGGCAGCATGGCGTCGGCGGGCAGCCGGACATTGTCGAGCACCAGCTCGCTGGTGATCGACGCCCGCAGCGACAGCTTGTGACCGATGGTGTTGGCGGTGAAACCCGGGGTGTCGGTGGGCACGATGAATCCGCGGATTCCGTCGTCGGTGGCGGCCCACACGATCGCCACGTCGGCGACCGAGCCGTTGGTGATCCACATCTTGCCCCCGGTGATCACCCAGTCCGGACCATCGCGTCGCGCCCGGGTTTTCATCGCGGCCGGGTCGGAGCCGACGTCGGGCTCGGTGAGCCCGAAGCAGCCGAGCAGGTCACCGGTGGCCATGCCGGGCAGCCACTGCCGCTTTTGCTCGTCGGAGCCAAAGCTCGCGATGGCGAACATCGCCAGCGAACCCTGTACCGACACCAGCGACCGGATGCCGGAGTCGGCGGCCTCCAGCTCCCGGCAGGCCAGGCCATAGTGCACCGCCGACGCGCCGCCACAGCCGTGGCCGTGCAGCTGCATTCCCAGCAGTCCGAGTTCGCCGAACTGTTTGGCCAAATCGCGCGCGACCGGTAGGTCGCCGTCCTCGAACCACGCCGCGACGTGCGGGGTGACGTGTTCGGCGCAGAACCGCCTGACGGTGTCGCGGACGGCGATCTCGTCGCTGGATAGCGACGCGTCCAGTCCCAGCGGGTCGTCGCGGTCAAGGGCGGGTGGTGTCGGGGTGCTCATCACTCAATACTGCCCCGGCCCGGTAGCCTCGCGGCATGCGACCACGGCGCGCGCTGGCGGGGCTGGCCGCCGACGTCGTCGCCGTGCTGGTGTTCTGCGCGGTGGGACGTCGCAGCCACGCCGAAGGACTGAGCGTCACCGGCCTGGCGGCTACGGCATGGCCATTTCTCACCGGCACTGGTATCGGTTGGGTGCTGGCTCGCGGCTGGCGGCGGCCGACCGCCCTCGCCCCCACGGGGGTGATCGTGTGGCTGTGCACCATCGTGGTCGGCATGGTGTTACGCAAGGTCAGTTCGGCGGGTGTGGCCGCGAGTTTCGTCGTGGTCGCGTCCGCGGTCACCGCGGTGCTGCTGCTGGGTTGGAGAGCCGCCGTTGCGCTGATGGCACCGCACCGCGCGGACGGCTGAGAAGGCCAAATGTCGTCGGGGTGTTCGCCGACCCCGGGATTTCCGACGTCCGCCTCCGTGCCCTCGAAGTCTCAGTACCGAGCCAGATTTCACGGTCGAGACCCCAACCAACAGGTCAGCGCGGTGCCACCGCGATCGTGATGTTGGCGCAGGTATGGGCCGCGACCTGTCGAGCTACGACCCGGGCCGTGCCGCTACTGCAGCAGCGCTGCGCGTTCCGCACTGAGCGCAGTGGTGCGACGAGGCCCGAGCACCTGGGGTTGTCGGGCTAGCCGATCCACCCGACGTGGCCACCAGAACCAGCGGCCGAGCAGAGTTGCCAGCGCAGGCGTCATGTAAGACCGGACAACGAGGGTGTCGAACAGCAATCCGATCATGATCGTGGTGCCGATTTGGCCGACGACGCGTAGATCGCTGGCCACCATCGAGCCCATGGTGAAGGCAAACACCAGTCCGGCGATGGTGACCACTCGGCCGGTGCCGGCCATGGCTCGGATCATGCCGGTTTTGAGGCCGGCCCCGATTTCTTCTTGGAATCGGGCTATCAAGAGCAGGTTGTAGTCGGATCCGACGGCCAACATGACAATGATGGCCATGGGCAGCACGAGCCAGTGCAGTGGCATATGCAGGATGTGCTGCCAGATGAGGACCGACAATCCGAAGGCTGAGCCCAGCGAAAGGGCGACCGTGCCGACGATGACGGCGGATGCGACCACGCTTCTGGTGATGCCGAGCATGATGATGAAGATCAGGCAAAGCGACGCCACGACGGCGATCATGACGTCATACAGGGTGCCCTCGTGGATGTCTTTGTAGGTGGATGAGGTGCCCGCCAGATAGATGCTGGCAGCCTGTAGCGGGGTTCCTTTCACGGCTTCGTCGGCGGCCTGCATGATGGGGTCGATGTGTGAGATGCCTTCAGCGCTCGCGGGATCACCCCGATGGGTGATGACGAATCGAGCGCAGGTGCCATCGGGGGATAGGAAGAGTTTCAGACCCCGCTGGAAGTCGGGGTTTTGGAAGGCCTCCGGTGGAAGGTAGAACGAGTCGTCGTTGTTGGCGGCGTCGAATGTTCGACCCATGACGGTGGCGTTGCGGGTCATGTCTTCCATTTGAGTGACCAGTCCGGAGAACGCGCTGGTCAGTGTTTGGGCAAGGTCTTTGACGGTTTGCATGGTGGCGATCGTGGGGTCCAGTTGGGCGAGTAGTTGCCGCTGTGTGGTGTCCATGCGTTCGGTGTCGTCGGTGAGGTTGGCAAGGTCCTCGGTGAGCTTGTCGACGTTATCCATGCTGTTCAACAAGGAGCGCATCGACCAGCAGATGGGAATGTCGAAGCAGTGGCGCTCCCAGTACGTGAAACTTCTGAGGGGGCGCCAGAAGTCGTCGAAATCGGCGATTCGATCGCGTAGTTCGTTGGCGTTGTCTCGCATCTGCCTGGTATGAGCGTTCATATCATGGGTGGCATCGGTTAGCTGTCGCGTCAGCTCCTGGGTTCGCTGGGTGATGTCGATCATGCGTTGCAGTTGATCGGTAAGGGTGGATAGATCAGCCACGCGGTCCTTGAGGTTCTGCAGGTTTTCGATGGTCATCGTGCTTTGCATGCCGAGCTGAAACGGGATCGACGAGTGGTCGATCGGAGCCCCCAACGGTCTGGTAATGCTTTGCACCCGCGCGATCCCCGGCGTATGGAAGACGGTTTTGGCGATCCTGTCCAGGATGAGCATGTCGGTCGGGTTACGCAGGTCGTGATCGGCCTCGACCATCAGGACCTCCGGTTCCATGCGGGCTTGCGGAAAGTGACGGTCTGATGCGAGGTAACCGATGTTGGATGGCGCCGCGCTGGGGATGTAGTAGCGCTCGTTGTAGTTGGTCTGGTATTTCGGCAAGGCGAGCAGTCCGATCAGCGCTATCAGCAGGGTGGCGGCCAAGACGGGGCCGGGCCATCGCACGACGACCGTGCCGATCCGGCGCCAACGCCGTTTCGTTGTCGCTCGTTTGGGGTCGAATAGCCCGAATCGGCTGGCAACGGCGATGATCGCGGGCGCCAGCGTCAGAGACGCCAACATCACCGTGACCAAACCGATCGCGCATGGCGATGCGAGGGTATTGAAGTAGGGTAGCCGGGTAAAGCCGAGGCAGTACATGGCGCCGGCGACGGTGAGGCCAGATGCCAGGACCACGTGTGCCGTCCCACCAAACATGGTGTAGTAAGCGGCTTCTCGGTTCTGGCCAGTCGCACGTGCCTCTTGATAGCGTCCGACGAGAAAGATGATGTAGTCCGTCGAAGCCGCGATCGTGAGCGCCACCAACACGTTGACAGTGAATGTAGACAGGCCCATGAGGTCGTTGACGGCAAAAGTGGAGATGATGCCGCGGACCGCCAGCAGCTCGAGCCCGACCGTCAGCAGCATGATCAGAGCAGCAGAAAGCGAGCGGTAGGCGATGAACAACATGATCGCGATCACCGCAATGCTGATGCCGGTAATCGTGTGAAGGCTGCGGTCGCCGTATACAACTCGATCGGCGCCGAGTGGACCCGGGCCTGTCACGTAAGCCTTGATCCCCGGCGGCGGTGGCACGCTGTCCACGATGCGTTGCACGGCGGCGACAGACTCGTTGGCCTGCGAGCCGCCCTGATCACCAGTGAGGTTCAGCTGGACATATGCTGCCTTGCCGTCAGCGCTCTGCGATCCCGCCGCGGTCAGCGGATCGCCCCAGAAGTTCTCAATGTGTTGGACGTGGGTGGTGTCTTGTGACAGCTTGGTCACTAGCACGTCATAGAAGCGGTGCGCCTCATCACCCAGCTTCTCTTGGCCCTCCAGCAGCACCATTGCAGTGGTGTCAGAATCGAATTGCTGAAAGTCCTTGCCGATGCGCTTCATGGCGATCAGTGACGGAGCATCGTGGGGGCCTAACGCCACCGAATGTGTCCTAGCGACCGACTGTAGCTGCGGCGCAACGACGTTCACCACAATAGTCAGCGCCACCCAGAACAGAATGATGGGTAGCGACAACGCATGGATCGTCCGGGCGGCGGCCGACAGGTGCCCGGCTAGACGTTGGCTCCTCACGCGGATTTCACCAGGCAACTGGTGTGCGCGTGGTAAGCATTCACAATGCGCTCCTCGCGGATCACCTCGTTGACAGTGATGCGACAGCCCAGGCTTGCACCGTCACCGCGGGCAACCACGTTGGCGACTACGGCGGTCAAGGTGGTCACGATGGTAAATGACCACGGGACCGCGGCATTGACGACCTCATGCGGCTGGGCATCGGCATCCAGGTAATTGATGCTGGCGACCGTCCCTGGCGGGCCGAAGACCTCGTAGAGAACATGCTTCGGGTAAAACGCGATGATCGGGTCGAGGTTGCCGGTGTCGGGCGCATGTTGATGTGAGCCAAACACCGAGTGCAGCCGCGAGACCGTCACGGCCGCGACAGCCACAACGATGACTATCACCATCGGGATCCAGAAGCGTTTGGCAACGCCGAACATTTACCTTCCTGATTCCATCGCTTCAACAAGCCGCCGCGTGAGGACGAACCCTACCGGGGAGACGCCACTCGTTGGGGCAGTTTTGTACACTCCGTTTACATCGTTTACGGCGAGGTCAAAAAATTTCGGTTAATCGTACAGGCTGCCGCTCGGTCATCTATAGTCATCGATCCAGAGCCGCTTCGACCAGCCTGTGGTCGAAGCGGATCAGTTGAACCGGAGGAGTGGAAACATGAGCGGCCCGACGGGAAATTCGATGCCCAGACAGCTCGGCGGCCTGGTGGCCAGGATCGTTACCGGGTAAGGGATCGCCACTCCCAATGTCTGTTATATCCACGTTGCGCGACCGTGCGACCACGACTCCAAGCGACGAAGCCTTTGTGTTCATGGATTACGACACAAAAACCGGCGACCAAATTGACCGAATGACGTGGAGTCAATTATATTCTCGCGTCACCGCCGTGTCTGCGTATCTAATAAGTTATGGCCGGCATGCTGACCGACGAAGGACCGCAGCGATATCAGCTCCGCAAGGTCTGGACTATGTTGCAGGATTTCTAGGAGCACTGTGCGCCGGATGGACGCCGGTTCCGTTACCAGAACCGCTGGGCAGCCTACGCGATAAGCGGACTGGACTGGCTGTACTCGACTGTGCCGCCGACGTCGTGCTGACGACGTCGCAAGCCGAAACGCGGGTCAGGGCCACGATAGCTACACATGGGGCGTCTGTAACTACGCCGGTCATAGCGTTGGATACATTGGACGAGCCATCCGGAGATAACTGTGATCTCGATTCTCAACTATCAGACTGGAGTTCGTATTTGCAGTATACTTCGGGTTCAACGGCCAACCCCCGTGGTGTGGTTTTATCCATGCGTAACGTTACGGAAAATGTCGACCAAATTATCCGTAACTATTTTCGCCATGAGGGCGGCGCGCCGAGGTTGCCCAGCTCGGTCGTTTCGTGGTTGCCGCTTTACCATGACATGGGTTTAATGGTTGGCCTCTTTATTCCGTTGTTTGTCGGATGTCCGGTTATCCTGACGAGCCCAGAGGCATTTATCCGTAAGCCTGCCAGATGGATGCAACTGCTTGCTAAACACCAGGCGCCATTTTCGGCCGCGCCGAACTTCGCATTCGATTTGGCCGTCGCTAAAACTTCCGAAGAGGACATGGCGGGGCTGGATTTAGGCCACGTAAATACAATAATCAACGGCGCGGAGCAGGTACAGCCAAATACAATAACCAAATTCCTCCGCCGGTTCCGTCCCTACAATTTGATGCCCGCAGCGGTCAAGCCATCATACGGGATGGCTGAAGCGGTGGTTTACCTGGCGACGACGAAGGCGGGATCACCTCCAACGTCAACCGAGTTCGATGCTGATAGCTTGGCTCGAGGCCACGCGGAGCTAAGTACTTTCGAAACTGAGCGTGCAACGCGTTTAATACGCTACCACAGCGACGACAAGGAACCGTTGCTTCGGATTGTCGATCCGGACTCGAATATCGAGCTCGGACCGGGACGTATCGGCGAGATTTGGATTCACGGTAAGAATGTGTCTACCGGATATCACAATGCAGACGACGCGCTCAATCGAGATAAGTTCCAGGCCAGCATCCGGGAGGCCTCTGCGGGAACGCCAAGGTCGCCGTGGCTTCGCACGGGAGACTTGGGATTCATAGTAGGAGATGAGTTCTACATCGTCGGCCGTATGAAAGATCTCATTATCCAAGACGGTGTAAACCATTATCCCGATGATATCGAAACTACGGTCAAGGAGTTTACCGGTGGCCGGGTCGCGGCATTTTCAGTATCCGACGACGGGGTGGAGCATTTGGTCATTGCGGCCGAGGTAAGGACTGAGCATGGGCCCGATAAAGTGACTATTATGGATTTCTCGACGATCAAAAGGCTGGTCGTATCGGCGTTGTCGAAATTACATGGCCTGCATGTAACAGATTTTCTTCTGGTACCGCCCGGGGCGCTACCGAAGACCACCAGCGGAAAGATTAGCCGGGCGGCATGCGCAAAGCAGTACGGAGCAAATAAGTTGCAACGAGTAGCAACGTTCCCATGACAGACGGTTCGGTCACTGCGGATAAGCTTCAAAAATGGTTTCGAGAGTACTTGTCCACGCATATCGAGTGTCATCCAAATGAGGTCAGCCTAGACGTTCCGATTAGAGATTTAGGTTTGAAATCGATTGATGTCTTAGCGATTCCCGGCGACCTCGGTGACAGATTTGGGTTTTGTATTCCCGATTTGGCCGTTTGGGATAATCCTAGCGCTAATGATTTGATTGATAGTCTGTTGAACCAGCGTAGTGCTGACTCGTTAAGAGAGAGTCATGGACACGCCGACAGGAACACGCAGGGTCGGGGCAGCATAAACGAGCCGGTTGCGGTCATCGGAGTGGGCTGTCGATTTCCGGGAGATATTGACGGCCCGGAACGGCTATGGGACTTTCTGACCGAGAAGAAGTGTGCGATAACAGCGTATCCAGATCGTGGGTTCACGAATGCTGGAACTTTCGCGGAGTCCGGAGGCTTTTTAAAGGATGTCGCGGGTTTCGATAATAGATTTTTTGATATCCCGCCGGACGAGGCTCTGCGAATGGATCCGCAACAACGGTTGTTACTGGAGGTCTCTTGGGAAGCGTTAGAGCATGCAGGAATTATTCCTGAGTCATTAAGACTTTCACGTACGGGCGTATTCGTTGGGGTGTCGTCAACTGACTACGTCCGGCTTGTGTCAGCTAGCGCTCAGCAAAAGTCTACTATTTGGGATAACACCGGCGGTTCTTCGAGTATTATTGCCAATAGAATCTCATACTTTCTCGATATTCAGGGTCCGTCCATTGTCATTGACACGGCATGCTCGTCATCCCTGGTCGCCGTGCATCTAGCCTGTCGAAGTCTCAGTACCTGGGACTGCGATATCGCACTTGTCGGTGGGACGAATGTTCTTATTTCACCAGAACCATGGGGTGGGTTTAGGGAAGCGGGCATCTTGTCGCAGACAGGCTGCTGTCACGCGTTCGATAAATCCGCCGACGGGATGGTACGCGGTGAGGGATGCGGAGTTATCGTGCTGCAGCGCCTCAGTGATGCACGCCTTGAGGGCCGGCGGATATTAGCGATTCTGACGGGTTCAGCGGTCAATCAGGACGGTAAGTCCAACGGTATTATGGCGCCAAATCCTAGTGCGCAAATTGGTGTTCTTGAAAATGCATGCAAGAGCGCTCGCGTCGATCCGCTGGAAATCGGCTACGTCGAGGCCCACGGGACCGGAACGTCGTTAGGGGATAGGATCGAGGCGCACGCCTTAGGCATGGTCTTTGGTCGCAAGAGACCGGGATCTGGGCCCCTGATGATCGGGAGCATCAAGCCGAATATCGGCCATCTGGAAGGTGCGGCTGGCATCGCCGGATTGATCAAGGCGGTGTTGATGGTTGAGCGTGGCTCGCTGCTTCCGAGCGGGGGGTTTACGGAGCCAAATCCAGCTATCCCATTCACGGAATTGGGCCTGAGAGTTGTAGACGAACTTCAGGAGTGGCCGGTGGTGGCGGGTCGGCCGCGCCGGGCTGGGGTGTCATCGTTCGGCTTTGGCGGCACCAATGCGCATGTGATTGTCGAGGAAGCTGGTTCGGTTGGGGCGGACACGGTTTCGGGCCGCGCGGATGTTGGCGGTTCCGGTGGTGGGGTGGTGGCGTGGGTGATTTCGGGGAAGACGGCTTCGGCGTTGGCTGCTCAGGCGGGTCGGTTGGGGCGGTATGTGCGGGCTCGGCCGGCGCTTGATGTTGTTGATGTGGGGTATTCGTTGGTGAGCACGCGGTCGGTGTTTGATCATCGGGCGGTGGTGGTCGGCCAGACTCGCGATGAGTTGCTGGCTGGGTTGGCTGGGGTGGTTGCTGGTCGGCCGGAGGCTGGGGTGGTCTGCGGTGTTGGCAAGCCGGCGGGCAAGACGGCTTTTGTGTTTGCCGGTCAGGGCTCGCAGTGGCTGGGTATGGGTAGCGAGCTTTATGCTGCCTACCCGGTTTTCGCCGAGGCCCTCGATGCTGTGGTGGACGAGTTGGACCGGCACCTGCGGTATCCGCTGCGCGATGTGATCTGGGGGCACGACCAAGATCTGTTGAATACCACCGAATTCGCCCAGCCGGCGCTGTTTGCGGTGGAGGTGGCGCTGTATCGGCTGCTCATGTCGTGGGGGGTGCGGCCGGGTTTGGTGCTGGGTCATTCGGTGGGCGAGTTGGCCGCGGCGCACGTCGCCGGGGCGCTGTGTTTGCCGGATGCGGCGATGCTGGTGGCCGCGCGTGGACGGTTGATGCAGGCGTTGCCCGCCGGCGGCGCCATGTTTGCGGTGCAGGCCCGTGAAGACGAGGTAGCGCCGATGCTGGGGCACGATGTGAGCATCGCGGCGGTCAATGGTCCGGCTTCGGTGGTGATCTCTGGTGCCCACGATGCGGTGAGCGCGATCGCTGATCGGCTGCGCGGCCAGGGCCGTCGGGTCCACCGGTTGGCGGTCTCGCATGCCTTTCACTCGGCGTTGATGGAGCCGATGATCGCTGAGTTCACAGCCGTTGCGGCCGAACTGTCTGTGGGCTTGCCCACGATCCCGGTCATTTCCAATGTGACCGGGCAGTTGGTGGCCGACGACTTCGCCTCAGCTGATTACTGGGCCCGGCATATCCGGGCGGTGGTGCGGTTTGGCGACAGTGTTCGTAGTGCCCACTGCGCCGGTGCCAGTCGTTTCATCGAAGTCGGGCCCGGTGGCGGCTTGACGTCGTTGATCGAGGCATCGCTGGCCGACGCGCAGATCGTGTCGGTGCCCACGCTGCGCAAAGATCGGCCCGAACCGGTCAGTGTGATGACGGCGGCGGCCCAGGGCTTCGTCTCGGGGATGGGCCTGGATTGGGCCTCGGTGTTTTCCGGGTACCGGCCCAAGCGGGTGGAGTTGCCGACGTATGCCTTCCAGCATCAAAAGTTCTGGCTCGCACCAGCCCCATCGGTCAGCGACCCCACCGCCGCCGGCCAGATCGGGGCTAGCGATGGTGGTGCTGAACTCTTGGCGTCCTCCGGGTTTGCCGCCCGGCTGGCCGGTCGGTCGGCCGACGAGCAACTCGCCGCAGCGATCGAGGTGGTATGTGAGCATGCCGCAGCGGTGCTGGGGCGCGACGGCGCTGCCGGACTCGACGCTGGCCAGGCGTTTGCCGATTCGGGATTTAATTCCTTGAGTGCCGTGGAGCTACGTAACCGCTTAACAGCCGTCACCGCAGTAACGCTGCCGGCCACCGCGATCTTCGATCACCCCACCCCGACCGAACTAGCCCAGTATCTGATCACCCAAATAGACGGTCACGGCAGCTCCGCCGCCGCAGCGGCAAACCCGGCGGAGCGAATCGATGCGCTCACCGATCTTTTTCTACAAGCTTGCGATGCGGGTCGGGATGCCGATGGTTGGAAGATGGTCGCCCTGGCGTCGAATACGCGCGAGCGCATGAGCTCACCGGTTCGGAACAACGTATCGAAGAACGTCGCACTGCTGGCAGATGGTATCTCCGATGTGGTTGTAATTTGTATCCCAACTCTAACTGTGCTATCGGATCAGCGTGAATATCGAGATATTGCGAATGCGATGACAGGCCGCCATTCGGTTTATTCGCTTACGCTTCCCGGGTTCGATTCGTCTGATGCACTGCCGCAAAACGCGGATATGATTGTTGAAACCGTATCTAACGCAATTATTGATGTGGTAGGCGGCAGCTGCCGTTTTGTGCTGTCGGGCTATTCATCGGGTGGGGTGTTGGCCTATGCCCTCTGCTCCCATCTGTCGGTCAAGCACCAGCGGAATCCCCTCGGAGTCGCACTCATCGATACATATCTGCCTAGTCAGATCGCCAATCCTTCAATGAATGAAGGGTTCAGCCCCAACGATACTGGGAAGGGCCTTTCCCGTGAAGTAATTCGAGTGGCCAGAATGTTGAATCGGTTAACTGCCACCCGACTCACCGCGGCAGCCACCTATGCTGCAATCTTTCAGGCCTGGGAACCAGGTAGATCAATGGCTCCGGTTCTTAACATCGTGGCGAAGGACCGAATAGCTACCGTCGAAAATTTACGCGAAGAACGAATCAACCGGTGGCGAACTGCTGCTGCAGAGGCGGCCTATTCTGTAGCCGAAGTACCCGGGGATCATTTCGGAATGATGAGCACCTCGAGTGAGGCAATAGCTACCGAAATACATGATTGGATTTCTGGGCTCGTTCGAGGGCCTCATCGGTAGCTTTGCGAATCGGCCCGTGCCACAGCTCGCCGTGACCAGGTGCCAGGATGTTGGTCTCTAGCAAAGCCAGCGCAGCCAGGCTGCGGATACTGTTCTGCTGGCTGTGGCTGAACACCGCGGGCAGTAGCTGTGGCCCGCGGTGACGCAACATCGGATGACCAGTGATCAGCGCATCGCCGCTGGCCAGCACACCGTCGACGACATACGAGCAGTGACCGCTGGTGTGTCCCGGGGTGAAAATCGCCATCGGTTGACCCGGCAGCCCGGCGGCCGCTTCGGCGGTCAGCGGCTGGGCGGTCGGAATGCCGTCGCCGGTCAGGCCGCCGCGGCGAAGCAAGTGAATACCCCAGACCGCCACACGGGGCCGCCAGCTGCGCAGCGCAACATCGAAAACCGAGGCATTCTCCCGGTATTCCCGCTTGGCGTGACCTACCTCCTCGGCGTGGCAGTACACCGGCGTGCTGTGCTCACGAGCAAACCAGATTGCCGAGCCCAGGTGGTCGATGTGCGCGTGGGTGAGCACGATGGCGCGCACGTCACCCGGTGTGTAGCCCAGTTTGTTCAGCGAGGCCAGCACCTCCGCACGGTCGCCGGGATAGCCGGCGTCGATCAGCAGCACGCCGGTGTCGTCGGTGACTAGCACCCAGTTGACCGCGTGGCCGCGAGCGAGGTGAACCTTGTCGGTGATCTGAACAAGCTCCGCCATGCCCGCGAGTCTAGGAGCGAGCGCGAGCGCGGCAAGCCGGGTGCCGCGGGTCGCGACCATGGGATATGGAGCGATCGCGAGCGCGGCGAAGCCGGGCGTGGCGGGTCGCGTTTATGGCATAGGAGTAGAAAGAACTGGTGGCTGAACTGAAGCTAGGTTACAAAGCATCGGCCGAACAATTCGCACCGCGCGAGCTCGTCGAACTAGCCGTCGCCGCCGAAGCCCACGGCATGGACAGCGCGACCGTCAGCGACCATTTTCAGCCTTGGCGCCACCAGGGCGGCCATGCCCCGTTCTCGCTGTCCTGGATGACCGCTGTCGGCGAACGTACCAACCGGCTGCTGCTGGGCACTTCGGTGCTGACCCCCACCTTCCGCTACAACCCCGCCGTCATCGCTCAGGCTTTCGCCACCATGGGATGCCTGTACCCGAACCGTGTTTTCCTTGGCGTGGGCACCGGTGAGGCGCTGAACGAAATCGCCACCGGATACGAGGGCGCCTGGCCGGAGTTCAAGGAGCGGTTCGCCCGGCTGCGTGAATCGGTGGGGCTAATGCGGCAGCTGTGGAGCGGTGACCGCGTCGACTTTGACGGCGACTATTACCGGCTCAAGGGTGCCTCGATCTACGACGTGCCCGACGGGGGCGTGCCCGTCTACATCGCCGCCGGCGGCCCGGCGGTGGCCAAGTACGCCGGCCGCGCCGGTGACGGCTTCATCTGTACGTCCGGCAAGGGCGAGGAGCTCTACACCGAGAAGCTGATGCCGGCGGTACGAGAAGGCGCCGCTGCCGCTGACCGATCCGTCGACGGCATCGACAAGATGATCGAAATCAAGATCTCCTACGACCCCGACCCGGAGCTGGCATTGAACAACACCCGGTTTTGGGCGCCGCTGTCGTTGACAGCTGAGCAGAAGCACAGCATCGACGACCCGATCGAGATGGAGAAGGCCGCCGATGCGCTGCCAATCGAACAGATCGCCAAGCGCTGGATCGTGGCGTCGGACCCCGACGAAGCCGTCGAAAAGGTAGGTCAATACGTGACATGGGGCCTGAACCACCTGGTATTTCACGCACCAGGACATGACCAGCGCCGGTTTCTGGAGCTCTTCCAGTCGGACCTGGCACCCAGGTTGCGGCGACTTGGCTGACTCCTCGGCGATCTACCTCGCCGCACCAGAATCGCAGACGGGTAAGTCGACGATTGCACTGGGGCTTTTGCACCGACTGACCGCGATGGTCGCCAAAGTCGGTGTGTTCCGGCCGATTACGCGGCTCTCTGCGGAGCGGGACTACATCCTGGAACTACTGCTCGCGCACACCAGTGCGGGCCTGCCCTATGAGCGGTGTGTTGGCGTGACCTACCAGCAGCTGCATGCTGACCGCGACGACGCGATCGCCGAAATTGTCGATTCGTATCACGCAATGGCCGACGAGTGTGACGCGGTGGTGGTCGTCGGCAGTGACTACACCGACGTCACCAGCCCCACCGAGCTCTCGGTCAACGGCCGGATCGCGGTGAACCTCGGCGCGCCAGTGTTGTTGACGGTTCGGGCGAAGGACCGCACCCCCGATCAGGTCGCCAGCGTCGTCGAGGTCTGCTTGGCCGAGCTGGACACCCAGCGCGCTCATACCGCGGCGGTAGTGGCGAACCGGTGCGAGCTGTCCGCGATACCGGCCGTGACCGACGCGCTGCGCAGGTTCACCCCGCCTAGCTATGTAGTGCCCGAGGAACCACTGCTGTCGGCGCCGACCGTTGCCGAGTTAACGCAGGCTGTGAACGGGGCGGTGGTAAGCGGTGATGTTGCGCTGCGCGAACGTGAGGTGATGGGCGTGCTGGCCGCGGGTATGACCGCCGACCATGTGTTGGAGCGGCTGACCGATGGCATGGCGGTGATTACTCCCGGCGACCGCTCGGACGTGGTGTTGGCCGTCGCTAGCGCCCATGCGGCCGAAGGGTTTCCGTCATTGTCATGCATCGTCCTCAATGGCGGGTTCCAGTTGCATCCGGCGATCGCCGCCCTGGTTTCCGGCCTGCGATTGCGGTTACCTGTCATCGCCACCGCGTTGGGCACCTACGACACCGCCAGCGCTGCCGCGTCGGCCCGCGGGCTGGTAACGGCGACGTCGCAACGCAAGATCGACACCGCGTTGGAGCTGATGGACCGCCACGTGGACGTCGCCGGTCTATTGGCGCAGCTGACCATTCCCATCCCTACGGTCACTACACCACAGATGTTCACTTATCGGCTGCTGCAGCAGGCCCGTTCGGACCTCATGCGCATCGTCCTTCCCGAAGGGGACGACGATCGCATCCTCAAATCGGCGGGCCGCCTGCTTCAGCGCGGCATCGTCGACCTGACCATCCTGGGCGATGAAGCCAAAGTCCGTCTGCGGGCAGCGGAACTCGGTGTGGACCTGGACGGCGCCACGGTAATCGAGCCATGCGCAAGCGAACTGCACGATCAATTCGCCGACCAGTATGCGCAGTTGCGTAAGGCGAAGGGAATCACCGTGGAGCATGCCCGCGAAATCATGAACGATGCCACATATTTCGGCACCATGCTGGTGCACAACTGTCATGCCGACGGCATGGTATCGGGTGCTGCTCACACCACGGCGCACACCGTTCGTCCGGCGCTGGAGATCATCAAGACCGTTCCGGGCATATCCACCGTGTCCAGCATTTTCCTGATGTGTCTGCCGGATCGGGTACTGGCGTACGGCGACTGCGCGATCATCCCGAACCCGACGGTGGAGCAGCTCGCTGATATCGCCATCTGCTCGGCACGCACCGCCGCACAGTTCGGCATCGAGCCCCGGGTGGCCATGCTGTCCTACTCCACCGGTGACTCGGGGAAAGGTGCCGACGTCGACAAGGTCAGAGCGGCAACGGAGTTGGTGCGCGCTCGGGAGCCGCAGCTGCCGGTCGAGGGTCCCATTCAATACGACGCCGCAGTGGAACCGTCGGTCGCGGCCACCAAGTTGCGCGATTCGCCGGTGGCCGGCCGCGCGACGGTGCTGATCTTCCCCGATCTCAATACCGGCAACAACACCTACAAAGCGGTGCAGCGTTCTGCGGGTGCGATCGCGATCGGCCCGGTGCTGCAGGGCTTACGCAAGCCGGTGAACGACCTATCTCGGGGTGCACTGGTCGACGACATAGTCAACACCGTGGCCATCACGGCGATTCAGGCGCAGGGCGTCCATGAGTAGCACCGTGCTGGTGATCAATTCCGGCTCGTCGTCGCTGAAGTTCCAGCTCGTCGAGCCGGTCGCCGGCATGTCACGTGCCGCCGGGATTGTCGAGCGGATCGGCGAGCGGTCATCCCCGGTTGCCGATCACGCCCAGGCGCTGCATCGCGCATTCAAGATGTTGGCCGAGGACGGAATTGACCTGCAGACCTGCGGGCTGGTGGCGGTCGGACACCGGGTGGTCCACGGCGGCACGGAGTTTCACCAGCCGACGCTGCTGGATGACACGGTGATCGGCAAGCTTGAGGAGCTGTCGGCGCTGGCCCCGTTGCACAACCCGCCGGCGGTACTGGGCATCAAGGTGGCACGCAGATTGCTGGCCAATGTCGCGCACGTCGCGGTGTTCGATACGGCCTTTTTCCATGACTTGCCCCCGGCGGCCGCGACCTATGCCATCGACCGCGACGTCGCCGACAGATGGCATATCCGCCGCTACGGATTTCATGGCACTTCACACCAATACGTCAGCGAGCGGGCCGCCGCCTTCCTGGGCCGCCCGCTCGACGGTTTGAATCAGATTGTGCTGCATCTGGGTAACGGTGCCTCCGCCTCGGCGATTGCCCGCGGCCGGCCGGTGGAAACGTCGATGGGCCTGACACCGCTTGAGGGCTTGGTGATGGGCACCCGCAGTGGCGACCTGGACCCGGGCGTCATCAGCTACTTGTGGCGCACCGCGAGGATGGGTGTCGAGGACATCGAATCGATGCTCAACCATCGGTCCGGGATGTTGGGGTTGGCGGGGGAGCGGGATTTTCGCCGTCTACGACTAGTGATCGAAACCGGGGACAGGTCAGCACAATTGGCGTATGAGGTGTTCATCCACCGGTTGCGCAAGTACCTTGGTGCCTATCTGGCGGTGTTGGGCCACACCGATGTGGTGAGCTTTACCGCCGGGATCGGCGAAAACGATGCGGCGGTGCGGCGGGACGCGTTGGCTGGCCTTCAGGGGCTAGGTATCGCACTCGACCAAGACCGCAACCTGGGCCCGGGGCACGGCGCCCGGCGGATTTCGTCAGACGATTCACCGATCGCCGTGCTGGTGGTTCCCACGAATGAAGAACTGGCCATCGCCCGCGATTGCCTGAGGGTGCTGGGCGGACGCCGAGCGTGAATCATACGACAGCCCGCCGGCGTGTCGCGTCGTGCGATTCACACTCGGGCGGCTTAGAACGTGCTGGTGGGCCGGACCTTGTTGGCCATGTCCACCAGCGTGTAGCGATGCCGTTGAGTGGGAGCTACCCGGGCCAGGCTGCGCAGTGACGCCTCGACACCCAGCCGCAGCCCGTGACTGGTGAACGGGAAACCGAGGATGTGGTTGGTGCTGGCCTTGTTGTCCTTCAGCCAGTCCAGCGCGCCACCCAGCACCAGGGCGCGGATCTGCAGCACGCGTGGTTCGGTCGGGGGCAGCGCCTCCACTCTTCGGGCGGCGTCGCGGATCTGTTCCTCGGTGACTTCACTCGTTGACCGGCCGGACAACAGAGTCACCGCGCTGGTCAGCCGTGCCGTGGTGAAATGCCGAGAAGTGGGCGGTACCTCGTCGAGCGTGCGCACGGCGCCGACCCGATCACCTTCGGCCGACCGGGCTCTGGCCAGTCCGAAAGCCGCCGAGATCACGCCGTCGTTGGTGCTCCACACCGTCTGATAGAACTTGTGTTCGTCGGTGTTGCCGGCTAGTTCGGCGGTGGCGGCCAGGGCGAGCTTGGGCGCCAGCTCGCCGGGAAAGGTATCCAGCACCTCGGTGAAATGTTTGGTGGCCGAGTCATAGTCGCCGGTGAGCAGCTCGGCGACGGCCCGGTACCAGACCAATCGCCATCGCCAGCCAACGCGTTCGGCCAGATCGTCGAGTTTTCGGGTGGCCTTGGCCACATCGCCGAGATCCAGCAGCGCGCGGACTTCCATTAGCGGCAGCTCCACTGACTCGGAGAAGTCGACGCCGTCGGCGTCCAGCGCACCGTGGCGGGCCGCGCGCAGCGAGTCTAGGGTCTGCACCGGCTGGGAGAGCACCGTGGCCTGCAGGACCGAAGCTGCGACGTCGGTCGGATCGACCAGCGGCACCGACAGCGCGGTCACGATCTCGTTGGCGGTCAGCTTCTCCGCGTGCACCTGCCCGTCCAGATACACGTCGGTGTGCGCCACCAGCAGGTCCACTCCAAATGTCGACCGACTGGGACTGAAGATCGTTGATAGCCCTGGCCGCGGCACCCCGGTGTCCTGGGCGACCACCTCCCGCAACACGCCCGTCAATTGCGCGGACATCTCTTCGGCGGTGGTGAACCGTTGCCGCGGATCGGGGTCGATGGCCCTGCGCAGCAACCGGCCGTAAGAGTCGTAGGTTTTCAGCACCGGGTCGTCTTCGGGTAGCCCATCCACATAACGGCCATTGCGGGTGGGCAGGTCCAGCGTGAGCGCCGCGAGCGTGCGTCCCACGGTGTAGATGTCGGTGGCCACCGTCGGACCGGTCCGCACGATCTCGGGCGCCTGGAAGCCTGGGGTCCCGTAGAGGTAGCCGAACGAGTTGATCCGCGATACCGCGCCCAGGTCGATCAGCTTGAGCTGTTCCTCGGTCAGCATGATGTTTTCCGGCTTCAGGTCGTTGTAGACCAAGCCGATGGAATGCAGGTAGCTCAGCGCCGGCAGGATCTCCAGCAGGTAGGCGATGGCCTCCGCGACGGGCAGTTTCTGACCCTTGCTGCGTTTGAGCGATTGCCCGCCGACGTATTCCATCACGATGTAGCCGACCGGATCCCCGTGCCTGTCGGTGTGCTCGACAAAGTTGAAGATCTGCACGATCGACGGGTGCACCACCTCGGCCAGGAACTGGCGTTCGGCCATCGCCATTGCCTGCGCTTCGGCATCACCGGAATGCACCAGGCCCTTGAGCACCACCGGACGGCCGTTGACATTGCGGTCGAGAGCGAGGTAGATCCAGCCCAGTCCGCCGTGCGCGATGCAGCCTTTGACCTCGTACTGGCCGGCGACGATGTCCCCGGGATTTAGCTGCGGCAGGAACGAATACGGGCTGCCGCAATAGGGACACCAGCCCTCTGAAGCTCCCTTGGTCTCCGAGTCGGACCGGCCGACGGGACGTCCACAGTTCCAGCAGAACCGCTTGGACTCCGGCACCACCGGGTTGGTCATCAGGGCCTCAAGCGGATCGATATCGGGCGCCCGCGGGATTTCCACCAGGCCGCCGCCCAGCCGTCTGACCGGCGGGCGCACCCGGCTGGTGGTGGCCATCCGGTCTTGCGGCTCGGTGTCCGGGCCGAGCGTCGGATGGGGGAAGTTGTCCTCATCGCCGAAATCGGGGCGGAACACCGCCTGGGTGCTCAGGGGTCGAACCGTCGCGGACGTCGCGGTCTGGGCGTCCGCCGGTTGGGTGCCGGGGCCCGAACGTTCGGTCTCTGACGCTTTGGCCATCAGTCCACATACCTCGGCGTGGGCGGGGCGGGGGCTGGGCCGAGCACCGTCAGCCACTTGCGATACAACGTGTTCCAGGTGCCGTCATTGCGGATGCGTTCGAGCGTGCCGTTGACGAACCGGACCAATCCGGTGTTGTCCAGGTTGATCCCGACGCCGTAGGGCTGGTCGGCCATGTCGGGCCCGACGATATGCAGGTAGGGGTCTTCCTCTACCAGCCCGGCCAGGATGGTGTCGTCGGTGCTGACAGCGTCGATCTCGCGCTGCTGCAAGGCCACCAAGCAGTCCGCCCAGTTCACCACCGACACAATGACGGGAGGCGGTGCGATCTCCCGGATACGGCGCAACGATGTGGTGCCCCTGGCCACACAGACCCGCTTGCCCGACAGGTCGGACACCTTTGTGATCGGCGAGTCACGCGGGGCGAGGATGCGTTGGTTGGCGTCGAGGTAGACGGTGGAGAAGTTGACCAGCTTGCGCCGCTCGCAGGTGATCGACATCGTCTTGACGACGATGTCGACCTGCGACTTCTGCAGCGCGGTGACCCGCTCCGCGGCCGACAGGATCCGGTACTCGACATGTGACGGGACACCGAAGATGTCGCGTGCCACTTCGCCGGCGATGTCAACGTCGAAGCCGGTGATCTCGCCGGTGATCGGGTCGCGGAAGCTGAACAGGTTGCTGCCGATGTCGAGTCCGACGATCAGCCTGCCGCGCGCGCGGATGTCGGCCACCGCGGCGTCGGCCTCGGCCTTGGTGGCAAAGGGGCGCAGGCTGGCGGTGGGATCGCAGTCCTGGCTCGAACTGTCCGGCGGCAGCGGGGGTTGCGGTGGCATGATCTCCATGCCGACCGGTGTGGGCAGCGGCAGCGTCGGCGTCGCCTCCACCCCCAGCGTTTCCGAGTGGCCGCAACTGGCCAGCACCATCGCCAAGGCCAGCGGCGCGAGTGGGGCTGCCGCCCGCGCCAGGAGGGCCCGGCGCGTCATCACCGATACTCTTTCAGCCGGGGCCACAGGCCGAGCGCGACGGCAATGGCGGCACCTAAGCTGAGCACCACGCCGCCCACCTGCGCGCCTGCCAGCCCGCGATGCGCATTGAGGATGTCGTGGCGCAGTTGGGTGCGGCTTTGTCCCATGGCTTTGGTCAGTGCTTCGTCGAGCTTGTCGAATGCGGGGGTAGCATCGTCCTCGCCTTTACCCAGTGCCACCTGAGTGGCAGCCCGATAGTTGCCGACGGAGATGTCGGAATTGATCCGGTCGTTGGCCTGCCGCCAGCGCACCAACAGCTGGTCGGCGCCCTGCAGATCGGGTTTGTCGACGGCGTGGCGGCGGGCCATGTAGTCGTTGAGCTGGCGTTGCATGGCGTCGATGCGCTGATAGAAGGCCTGCTTGCGGACCTCTTCGTCGCCGCGCCGGATCAGCGACAGTGTCTCGTCGGCCCGTGCCTGTTGGGCGGTGATCGCCAGGTTGGTGATGGTCTTGAGTGACTCAGCCGCGGTATCTTTCGCGCTACGGCTGGCCGTTGTAGAGATGGTCAGCGCAGTTCCCACCCACACCACCATGACGAGAATACCGAGCGCGCCCACGACAAGACCGGGGTTAATCCGTCGCCTGGTGCGCCGGGCCAGCCAGCGATGTGCGAACGCACCGAAGACCACGGTGGTGGCGACCACCAGGATCACCGGGGCCGGGATCTGGGTCGACGCGGTGGTTTCCCGATCTACCCGTGCTGATGTCGCCTGGTAGAGCCGTTGCGCGTCGGGCAGGATCGTCGATTGCATCAGCCCCGACGCCTCTGACAGATATGACGACCCGACCGGGTTGCCCGCCCGGTTGTTGGCGCGGGCGATCTCGACCAGGCCGGTGTAGACGGCCAATTCGGCGTTGATCCGGCCCAGCAATTGCACCAACGATTCGTCGGTGAGCCCGCTCGAGGCCCGGGTTACCGCTACCGAGGCATCGGTAATGGCCTGCTCGTAGCGCAGCCGAACGCCGCCCGGCTCGGCTTGGGCTATGAACGCGGTGGCGGCCGCGGCATCAGCCACCGACAGCGTGGTGTACAGCCGTCCAGCCGCGAACGACAGCGGCTCGGTGTGGTCGAGCACCGCGGTCAACACCTGCTGCCGGTGTTCGATGGTGGTGGAGGTAGCGAAGGCGCTGGCCACGCCGAGAGCCGCCAACACGATGCCGATCGTCATGATTCGGCCGGGTGTCGTCGAGATGAACCACCGCCGGGGATGTGCCGGTTCGGCGGGCGAGCGTGATCCCAGCGGCTCGGTCGACGGGTGCGCCAGCTCAACCGTCACGTCTGTTAGGACCTCATCTTTCGGCTAACGCAACGAAACTCTATAAGCGAATTCTAAGAGAAGGTTCCGACAGATGGTGTTAGGCATACGCAATTGCCCAGTTGCCCGCCTGCATATTCTGAACAGGTGCGGGGCGACGGTGACGGATGGGTGGTGTCCGACAGCGGCGTTGCGTACTGGGGCCGCTACGGTGCGGCCGGTCTGTTGCTTCGGGCTCCGCGGCCGGACGGCACCCCCGCGGTGCTGCTGCAGCACCGCGCGCTGTGGAGCCATCAGGGCGGCACCTGGGGCTTGCCGGGCGGTGCTCGAGACAGCCACGAGACGCCGGAACAGACCGCGGTCCGCGAATCGAGCGAGGAGGCGGGCCTGTCCGCCGAGCGACTCGAGGTGCGGGCCACGGTGGTCACCGCCGAGGTGTGCGGGGTCGACGACACGCACTGGACCTACACCACCGTTGTCGCCGATGCCGGGGAGTTGCTGGACACCGTGCCCAACCGGGAAAGCGCCGAACTGCGCTGGGTGGCCGAGAACGAGGTGGCCGACTTGCCGTTACATCCCGGATTCGCCGCCAGTTGGCAACGACTGCGGACCGCTCCGGCGACCGTGCCACTGGCCCGGTGCGACGAACGGCGGCAGCGGCTGCCGCGCACCATTCAGATCGAGGCCGGGGTTTTCCTCTGGTGTACGCCGGGCGACGCGGATCAGGCGCCCTCGCCGCTGGGTAGGCGGATCAGTTCGCTGCTGTAAGCGCCGACCGGAGCTGCTCGGCCGCCGCACGTGGGTCGTCAGCCGAGGTGATCGCCCGCACCACCACGATCCGGCGAGCGCCGGCATCGAGCACGGCCGGCAGCCGTTGCGCGTTGATGCCGCCGATAGCGAACCACGGCTTGTCGTCGCCGCCGAGTTCGGCGGCGACCCGTACCAGCCCCAGACCCGGCGCCGCACGGCCAGGCTTGGTCGGTGTCGGCCAACATGGTCCGACACAGAAATAGTCGGCGTCGCCGGCGGCGGCCGCAGCAACCTGGTCGGGGTCGTGGGTGGACCGGCCGATGAGGGTATCCGGTGCCAGGATCTGTCGTGCGACGTTCACGGGCAGGTCGCGTTGACCCAGATGCAGCACGTCGGCGCCGGCCGCGCGGGCAATATCGGCGCGGTCGTTGACCGCGAATAGGGCGCCGTACCGGTGCGCTGCGTCGGCCAGGATCTCGCAGGCGGCCAGTTCGTCACGCGCCTGTAGCGGGCCGAACCGCAGCTCACCGGGTGAGCCCTTGTCGCGCAACTGGATGATGTCCACTCCGCCGGCCAGGGCGGCCTCGGCGAACTGAGCCAAGTCGCCGCGTTCCCGACGGGCGTCGGTGCACAGATACAGCCTTGCCGATGCCAGACGGGATTCGTGCACATCGTGACGCTAGCGCGCTAGCGTGGAACCCTGTAGACACGGGAGTCCCGGGAGCGGGGTCTGAGAGTGGGCGCGCCTGCCCTTACCGTCACACCTGATCCGGATCATGCCGGCGAAGGGAGGTCAAGGATGGCGTCCGACCTACACACCGGGTCGCTGGCTGTCATCGGCGGCGGTGTCATCGGGCTGTCGGTGGCCCGCCGTGCCGCCCAAGCCGGCTGGCCGGTGCGGGTGCACCGCAGCGACGAGCGGGGGGCGTCCTGGGTTGCCGGCGGCATGCTGGCCCCACACAGCGAAGGCTGGCCCGGCGAGGAACGGTTGTTGCGGCTAGGCCTGCAGTCCCTGCGGCTTTGGCGTGAGGGCAGCTTTCTCGACGGGCTGGGCCCGCAACTGGTCACCGCGCACGAGTCGCTGGTGGTGGCCGTCGACCGGGCCGACGTCGCCGACCTGCGCACTGTCGCGGACTGGTTGTCCGCACAGGGGCACCCGGTGATCTGGGAGTCGGCTGCCCGTGACGTCGAACCCCTACTGGCGCAAGGCATCCGGCACGGGTTTCGGGCGCCCACCGAACTGGCCGTCGACAACCGCGCCCTGCTCGACGCGCTGTGCCGTGACTGCGAGCGACTCGGAGTTCGCTGGAGCTCACAGGTGAGCAGCCTGTCCGACGTCGATGCGCACACGGTGGTGATCGCCAACGGCATTGACGCCCCGGCCTTGTGGCCCGGCCTGCCGATACGCCCGGTGAAGGGTGAGGTGCTGCGGCTGCGATGGCGACCAGGTTGTATGCCCTTGCCGCAGAGAGTGATTCGTGCCCGTGTGCGTGGACGACAGGTCTATCTGGTGCCACGTTCGGACGGGGTGGTCGTCGGCGCCACCCAATACGAGCACGGGCGCGACACCGCGCCGGTGGTATCGGGAGTTCGTGACCTGCTAGACGATGCGTGTACCGTGCTGCCGGCGCTGGGTGAGTACGAGCTGGCCGAGTGTGAGGCCGGACTGCGCCCGATGACACCCGACAACTTGCCGCTGGTCCAACGCCTGGATTCGCGGACCCTGGTCGCGGCCGGTCACGGCCGATCCGGATTCCTATTGGCGCCGTGGACTGCCGAACAGATTGTGTCCGAACTCGTTTCGGTTGGGGCCGCCTCATGATCGTCGTTGTCAACGAGCAACAGGTCGAGGTCGACGAGCAGACCACCATCGCCGCGCTGCTGGATTCGCTGGGCTTCGGGGACCGGGGTATCGCTGTGGCGTTGAACTTTTCGGTGCTACCACGATCGGACTGGGCCACCAAGATCTGTGAGCTGCGTAAGCCGGTGCGACTAGAGGTGGTGACGGCGGTGCAGGGTGGCTGAGTCCAAGTTGGTTATCGGTGACCGCAGCTTCGCCTCGCGGCTCATCATGGGTACTGGGGGTGCGACCAATCTGGCGGTGCTAGAGCAGGCTCTGATCGCCTCAGGTACCGAGCTGACCACCGTCGCGATACGCCGGGTCGACGCCGACGGGGGAACCGGCCTGCTCGACCTGCTCAACCGGCTCGGCATCACACCGCTACCCAACACCGCGGGGTCCCGCAGCGCCGCGGAAGCGGTCCTGACAGCGCAGTTGGCCCGTGAGGCGCTGAACACCAACTGGGTCAAGCTCGAGGTGATTGCCGACGAACGCACCCTGTGGCCTGATGCGGTCGAATTAGTCCGGGCTGCAGAACAATTGGTGGACGACGGATTTGTGGTCCTACCGTACACAACCGACGACCCGGTGCTGGCCCGCCGGCTAGAAGATACCGGTTGCGCAGCGGTGATGCCGCTGGGTTCGCCGATCGGCACCGGCCTTGGTATCGCCAACCCGCACAATATCGAGATGATCGTCGCCGGTGCCCGCGTTCCCGTGGTGCTGGACGCGGGCATCGGTACCGCCAGCGATGCCGCGTTGGCGATGGAGTTGGGTTGCGATGCCGTGTTGTTGGCCAGTGCGGTGACCCGGGCCGCCGACCCGCCGGCGATGGCCGCGGCGATGGCCGCCGCGGTGACCGCCGGATATCTGGCGCGTTGCGCGGGGCGGATCCCGAAACGCTTCTGGGCTCAGGCTTCCAGCCCGGCACGATAACCAAAACGGTGAAGCCACGGGGTGCGGGCGGCCCGCTACCGGTCCGATTGCCCCGGATGTGGCAGCTTGCGCATACAGTGCAGCCTTATACACGCCGACCTGTTGGCTGCCGCCGACTACAACGTTGTGGGATTGGCGGCGGCGGTGCTATCGGTGTGGGCCTACTTGGCGTAGACCTATGGCCGACTGGTGGGACGACGAGTCCGGAGTTGGCAGCACCATCGCCAGTGTTCCGTAGCGGCATTGTCGCTGGTAGTGCTTTGGTTTGTGCTGTGTAACCTCCGGTTTAGGCCATTCAACGCTCTGTTCGTTTGATTGGTCGGTGGGATGCGAAAGCTGCGCGGCGACAGGCGCGGTCTAATCTGGGCGCGATGGTGAACAAATCCAGGATGATGCCGGCGGTGCTGGCCGTGGCTGTGGTCGTCGCATTCCTGACGACGGGCTGTATCCGGTGGTCTACGCAGTCGCGGCCCGTTGTTAACGGCCCCGCTGCCGCAGAGTTCGCCGTTGCGTTGCGCAACCGGGTGAGCACCGACGCGATGATGGCGCACCTATCGAAACTGCAGGACATCGCCAACGCCAACGACGGCACTCGCGCGGTGGGCACCCCTGGCTATCAGGCCAGCGTCGACTATGTGGTAAACACACTGCGCAACAGCGGTTTTGATGTGCAAACCCCGGAGTTCTCCGCTCGCGTGTTCAAGGCCGAAAAAGGGGTGGTGACCCTCGGCGGCAACACCGTGGAGGCGAGGGCGCTCGAGTACAGCCTCGGCACACCGCCGGACGGGGTGACGGGCCCGCTGGTGGCTGCCCCCGCCGACGACAGTCCGGGCTGCAGTCCGTCGGACTACGACAGGCTGCCGGTGTCCGGTGCGGTGGTGCTGGTAGATCGCGGCGTCTGTCCTTTTGCCCAGAAGGAAGACGCAGCCGCGCAGCGCGGTGCGGTGGCGCTGATCATTGCTGACAACATCGACGAGCAGGCGATGGGCGGCACCCTGGGGGCTAATACCGACGTCAAGATCCCGGTGGTGAGTGTCACCAAGTCGGTCGGATTCCAGCTACGCGGACAGTCTGGGCCAACCACCGTCAAGCTCACGGCGAGCACCCAAAGTTTCAAGGCCCGCAACGTCATCGCGCAGACGAAGACGGGGTCGTCGGCCAACGTGGTGATGGCAGGTGCGCATTTGGACAGCGTTCCGGAAGGACCCGGCATCAACGACAACGGCTCGGGAGTGGCTGCGGTTCTGGAAACGGCAGTGCAGCTGGGGAACTCACCGCATGTGTCCAACGCGGTACGGTTCGCCTTCTGGGGCGCCGAGGAATTCGGCCTGATTGGGTCACGAAACTACGTCGAGTCGCTGGACATCGACGCGCTCAAAGGCATCGCGCTGTATCTGAACTTCGACATGTTGGCGTCGCCGAACCCGGGTTACTTCACCTACGACGGTGACCAGTCGCTGCCGCTAGACGCCCGCGGTCAGCCGGTGGTGCCCGAAGGCTCGGCCGGTATCGAGCGCACGTTCGTCGCCTATCTGAAGATGGCCGGCAAGACCGCGCAGGACACCTCGTTCGACGGTCGGTCCGACTACGACGGCTTCACGCTGGCGGGTATCCCTTCGGGTGGCCTGTTCTCCGGCGCTGAGGTCAAGAAGTCCGCCGAGCAAGCCGAGCTCTGGGGCGGCACCGCCGACGAGCCTTTCGATCCCAACTATCACCAGAAGACAGACACCCTGGACCATATCGACCGCACCGCGCTCGGTATCAACGGCGCTGGCGTCGCGTACGCGGTGGGTTTGTATGCGCAGGACCTCGGCGGCCCCAACGGGGTTCCGGTCATGGCGGACCGCACCCGCCACCTGATTGCCAAACCGTGATCCGGGCCTGATCTCGCCACTGACCCCGCACCGACCGATCTAGAATGGGATTTCCTTGGTGCATGCCGGGCGGGACGGGGTTAGGAGATGCATGGTCGCGGGCGGTATCGACCTCTGGTCCGCTGTGTTCGCCCTCGCCGGGTGGCCGCGTCGGTGCGGACCCCGATCGCCTGTCTAGCGGCGGTGGTCGTGATAGCCGGCTGCACGACCGTCGTCGACGGGCGGGCGCTGTCCATCCTCAACGACCCGTTCCGGGTGGGGGGTCTGCCCGCGACCAACGGTCCGAGCGGCGCCCGCCCCGACGCACCGGCTGCGTCGGGCACGGTGATCAACACCAACAACGGAGCGATCGACAAGTTGTCGTTGTTGTCGGTCAACGACATCGAGGACTACTGGATGGCGGTCTACAGCGAATCGCTGAAGGGCACCTTCCGGCCGGTCGGCAAGCTGGTGTCCTACGATTCCAACGACCCAAGTAGTCCGATCGTCTGCCACATTGACACCTATCAGCTCGTCAACGCCTTTTTCAGCTCTCGGTGCAACTTGATTGCCTGGGATCGAGGGGTCTTCATGGCGGTCGCGCAAGAATACTTCGGCGACATGTCCGTCAATGGTGTGCTGGCACACGAATTCGGGCATGCTCTGCAAGTGATGGCGAATTTGGTTACCAGGAAAGATCCCACCATCGTCCGCGAGCAGCAAGCGGATTGCTTCGCCGGGGTCTATCTGTGGTGGGTGGCCGAAGGTAAGTCGACACGCTTTACGCTGAGCACCGCGGACGGGCTCGACCACGTGCTCGCCGGCATCATCACCACCCGAGACCCGGTGATGGAAGCCGATGCGGAAAACGACGACGAACATGGGTCGGCCTTGGATCGGGTCAGCGCGTTCCAGCTGGGCTTCATCAACGGCACGCCGGCGTGCGCGGCGATCGACGAGGACGAAGTCGAGCGGCGCCGCGGTGACCTGCCGACGGCGTTGCGGGTCGATGCCAGCGGCAACCCAGAGACCGGCGAGGTCGGAATCAACGAAGAGACCCTCTCGACGTTGATGGAGTTGATGGGCAAGATCTTCTCGCCGAAGAATCCGCCCACGCTGTCCTACCAGCCGGCCGGTTGCCCAGACGCCAAGCCCAGCCCACCGGCCGCCTACTGTCCGGCCACCAACACCATCGTGGTCGACCTGCCCGCCCTGGCGAGGATGGGCAAGGTGGCCTCGGCAGCGGAACACAGCCTGCCGCAGGGCGATGACACGTCGTTGTCGATTGTGATGTCGCGGTACGCGTTGGCGGTGCAGCACGAACGCGGGCTGCCGATGCAGAGCCCGTGGACCGCCTTACGGACGGCGTGCCTGACCGGCGTTGCGCACCGCAAGATGGCCGTGCCCATCGACCTGCCCTCCGGCCAGCAACTCGTACTTACCGCGGGTGATCTCGACGAAGCGGTTTCCGGGTTGCTGACCAACCGCATGGTCGCCAGTGACGCCGACGGTGTCAGCGTTCCGGCCGGTTTCACTCGGATAGCCGCGTTCCGTGCCGGCGTGGGCGGCGACATGGACGCATGCTATGCCCGGTATCCGGGATAGGACTGGCCCTGATGTTGATCGTTGTGCACCCACATCACCAAAAACCCGGTGACCAGCAACCACCCCAGGGCAACGGACGGGATCGCCCAGGCGCGACGTACGAGTAGTGCGGTGTCACAACGCGTGACCAGGGCCTGAGTGTTGTCGTTGCCGTCGGCGTACAGCGCCTGGGTGAGGTTGGAGCGCCAGCCGCTGCCACAGGTGACCTTGATGCCATACGCATCGTATTGATCCAGGTAGACCGGAAACCACAGCGCCATCAGACCAATGACCGCCAGCAGCAGGCCAGTAATTCCGATGAACATCTGGCGACGATTCACGGCTTCTCCATGTCTTGCGATGTGCATTCGGGATTCGGGCGCCGCAGCGCTCGCGTCATGCAAGCGCAAATGCGGGCTTTGCCAACAAAGGCCGGGTGGCCACGCCCAGGCAAGTTGTGAGGGAGGCCCCCCGGGGCCGCAACCATGTTAACGCGCGTCCGCCTAAGCATTCAGCGCGCCGTGCCCTACCGGCACTACGCCCGGGCGTGCGTGCGGAACCTGACAGAGCTCACGCTATTTGGCCCGCCGACAGACGTAGCGCCGCATCGACCGCCAGCCTGGCGACATCGAGGGTCTTCGAGCCCAAGTCATGTCGGGCGCCGGTGATCTCGACGACCTCGGTCGGTGCCGAGACCATCGCCGCGGCGGAACGCACCTGGGCCAGCGTGCCGAACGGGTCCGCCGTTCCGTGGGTGAACACCGTCGGCACTGCGATCCCCGGCAAGTGCTCGGTACGGACGCGTTCCGGCTTTCCCGGCGGATGGACCGGATAGGAGAACAGCGTCAGCACGTCGACCGGTGCCTGCCCGGCCGCCACCACCATGGACGTCTGCCGACCGCCGTAGGAATGTCCCCCGGCGATCAGCGGACCCTCGGCAAGGCCGCGGCACAGCTGGATCGCTTCGACGATGCCGGCACGGTCGCCTGACCCCGAGCCGGATGGCGGACCGGTGGGTCGGCGTCGGCGGTAGGGCAGGTTGTAGCGCACGGCCAGCCATCCTCGGCGGGTCCATTCGGCGCAAACCTGTTGCAACAGTGTGGATTCGCGGCTACCGCCCGCGCCGTGGGTAAGGACGACTACCCCGTGTGGTGGGCCGGCCGGTTGGTGTGCAACGCCGGCGATCTGATCAAGGTTCATGACAGCCGAAACAGCGGCGAAACGGGCCCGTGGCCGCGGCCCAGTGGATAGGCCGCGCGCAGGCATTCGGTAACCCATCGCTTCCCGAAGTCCACCGCGTCGGGCACGGTGAAGCCGTGCGCCAACGCGGCGGCGATCGCGGTCGCCAGCGTGTCACCACCGCCATGGTCATCGCCGGTGGGTAGTCGCTGCGCGTCGAACTGGTAGCAGCTGACGCCGTCATAGAGCAGGTCGCAGCTGCCGTCCGACGAGCGCAGGTGTCCGCCTTTGACCAGCACCCACTGCGGCCCCAGCGCATGCAGGGCTTTGGCCGCCGCACGCTGCGACTCGGCGTCGACTACCTCGATATCTACCAGCAGGCGCGCCTCGTCAAGGTTGGGGGTCAGCAGCGTCGCCAACGGGAACAGCTGACCGCGAAGCGAATCCAGGGCAGACGGTGCCAACAGCGGGTCTCCGTGCATGGATGCGCATACCGGGTCGACGACGAGCGGAACGGACAGCTCGAGCCGACGCCAGGTCGCGGCCACGGTCGCAACGATGCGCGACGAGGCCAGCATCCCGGTCTTGGCGGCTTGAACGCCGATGTCGGTGACGACCGCCTCGATCTGGCCGGCCACCACATCGTTGGGAACTTCATGAATATCCTTGACTCCCAACGTGTTCTGTACGGTAACCGCCGTGACTGCGACGCACGCGTGCACTCCTAGCAGTGCCATCGTGCGCATATCGGCTTGGATGCCGGCACCGCCCCCGGAGTCCGATCCGGCGATGCTCAACACCCGCGGCGGCGTCATTCCCGGCGGTGCCAGCGGGAGGTAGTTCACTGGGTTATCGGGAGATACACCCGATTGCCGTGCTCTGCGAATTCACGTGACTTTTCGGCCATTCCGGCGGCGAGCACGGCTTCGATGTCCGCTTCGGTCTCAAGCCCGTGTTCGGCGGCGTACTCACGGACGTCCTGGGTGATGCGCATGGAGCAGAACTTCGGTCCGCACATCGAGCAGAAGTGCGCGGTCTTGGCCGGCTCCGCCGGCAGGGTTTCGTCGTGGAATTCCCGTGCGGTGTCGGGATCCAGCGACAGTGCGAACTGGTCGTTCCAGCGGAACTCGAAACGCGCCGTGCTCAAAGCGTCGTCGCGCTCCTGGGCGCGCGGATGGCCCTTGGCCAAATCGGCCGCATGCGCGGCGATCTTGTAGGCGATCACCCCGTCCTTGACGTCCTTGCGGTCCGGCAACCCGAGGTGCTCCTTGGGGGTGACGTAGCACAGCATCGCGGTACCGGCTTGGGCGATGATGGCCGCACCGATCGCCGAGGTGATGTGGTCGTAGGCCGGCGCGATGTCGGTGGCCAGCGGACCCAGCGTGTAGAACGGGGCCTCCTCACACAGTTCCTCTTCCAGCCGCACATTCTCGACGATCTTGTGCATTGGGATATGGCCCGGCCCCTCGATCATCACCTGTGCGCCATGGGCTTTGGCGATCTTGGTGAGCTCGCCCAGGGTGCGCAGCTCGGCGAACTGCGCGGCGTCGTTGGCATCAGCGATCGACCCTGGTCGCAGCCCGTCACCGAGTGAGAAGGTGACGTCGTAGCGGGCGAAAATATCGCAGAGCTCCTCAAAGTTGGTGTACAAGAACGACTCCCGATGATGTGCCAAACACCACGCGGCCATGATCGAACCCCCGCGGGACACGATGCCGGTGACCCGCTTGGCGGTCAGCGGCACATACCGCAGCAGCACCCCGGCGTGCACCGTCATGTAGTCCACGCCTTGCTCACACTGCTCGATCACGGTGTCGCGGTAGATCTCCCAGGTCAGCTCGGTCGGATCGCCCTTGACTTTCTCCAGCGCCTGATAGATCGGCACGGTGCCGACCGGCACGGGAGAATTGCGCAGGATCCACTCGCGGGTTTCGTGGATGTTCTTGCCGGTGGACAGGTCCATGATGGTGTCGGCCCCCCAGCGGGTGGCCCACACCATCTTGTCGACCTCCTCGGCGATCGAGCTCGTCACCGCCGAGTTGCCGATGTTGGCGTTGACTTTCACCGCGAACGCCTTGCCGATGATCATCGGCTCGCTCTCGGGGTGGTGGTGGTTGGCCGGGATCACCGCGCGGCCGCGGGCGACCTCGTCGCGCACTAGCTCGGCGGACATGTCTTCGCGGGCGGCGATGAACGCCATCTCGGCGGTGATCTCCCCGGCGCGGGCCCGCTGCAGCTGGGTGCCCCGATCGCGAACCACTCCGGGCCTATGCGGCAGCCCCGCGGTCAGGTCGATCACCGTGTCCGTGTCGGTGTAGGGCCCGGAGGTGTCGTAGAGGTCGAAGTGGTCTCCGGTGGACAAGTGCACCCGTCGAAACGGGACTTGGAGAGTAGCTCCGCTGCCGGGAGCCTCGATTTCACGGTAGGCCTTGGCGCTGCCCGCGATGGGACCCGTGGTCACCGACGGTTCAACGGTGATGGTCATTTGCAACTCCCTACGCCGGCATTACCCGGTCAGGTTCGTACGGTCGACGGCCCCGAGCCGTCCTCTCAGCGCACTCGGCGTGCGCTCCCGCGTGGGTACCCCCACGCTAGCGCAGCGCGGCGCCGGTGTGCACGGACGGCCCGATGCCGCGTTAGGCCTCTTCCATCGCCTCGCCGAGTTCCTCGAGGACCCGGTTGTGGTGGTTATTTGCCAAGATATGTCCGGTGGCGATAACCAGGGCGACCGGCCAGTCGATGAGTTCGAGGGCAGCGAGTGCCGCCAGACCTCCGTAGTAGGCCAGGTGCTCTGGCCGCGGAATCTTCACTTGGCCGCAGATCGGGAGGTTCATCACAATAGTCTCCGCTTCGCGGATCTTAGCCACGGCCTCACGCTGAGATGTCGCTCGACGCGTATTCTTTTCGGCCATCATTTGCCTTTCAGTAACGAAGGGTTTGCCGTTGTGCAGGGTGGTGCGGTCACCGTCGGGGGTATGTCGACGAGGACCGATGCGCTGGCGGACCCTTTGGCTTCGTCGTTTGCCTTGTTGCTGACGGTGCCTTTACTGGAGCTTTACGCCGTGCTGTGGCGCGTCGGCGTCGTCGAGGTCCGGGGGGCGCACCGGGGGACGCGTCGCGGGAAAGCGCATCGGTCTCGGGTGGTTGCGGGTTCGGCTGGCCCGATTTGTCCCGACCCGTCAGCACACGGTTCAGCACGGCGACGGCGACGGTCGCAGCAGTCGCGGCTGCTGTCGCCTGCGCCCAGCCGAGTGGGTCGAGGGGGGTGCAGCCGAGCAACTGGCTGACGACGGGGATGCTGATCAAGGTTGCCAGCGCGGCCAGTGAGCCCAGTGCGGTGAGCACAACCAGCCAGGCATGCGAGTCCACCAAGGTTTGACCCAACTGAGCGGCCACCAGCGCCACCAGCGCCACCGTGGATGCGCGGCGCGGCAAGCCGGTGAACCCCGCCATCACCCAGGCCACGGTGGCCGCGGCCGCCGTGGTCGCCCCGCGGATACCGACGGCACGCCATAGCTCGCGTTGATCGGGACCGCGGGTTGCCGGCGTTACCGGGTCGCTTGGCTTGCTGACCGCGAGCGCCGCCGCGGGCAGTGCGTCGGTCAGCATGTTCACCAGCAGCAGCTGACGGGTGTTCAACGGCGAGGTCCCGGTGATAGCGCTGCCGATGATGGCAAAGGCCACCTCGCCCGCGTTGCCGCCGAGCAGCACAGACACTGCCGCTTGCACCCGCTGCCAAAGCTGGCGTCCTTCCAGGATTGCGGGCAGCAATGACTCGATCCGGCCGTCGACCAACACCAGGTCGGCGGCGACTCGGGCCGGGTCGCTGCCGTGGGCGACGACACCGATGCCGACGGTGGCGGCGCGGATCGCGGCCGCGTCATTGGAGCCGTCGCCGACCATTGCGCACACCCGGCCGCTGTGTTCCAGCGTCTGCACGATCTGTACCTTGTTCTCCGGTGTCATCCGGGCGAAGATCACCCGCTCGGCTACCGCTCGCTCCTGGTCCTTGCGTGACAGGGCATCCCACTCGGCACCGCTAATGACCTGCTCAGGGCTCACTTGCATGCCGAGCTCCTCGGCGATGGCGGCGGCGGTAATCGGGTGATCACCGGTGATCAGCCGGATATCCAGATCGTGCTCGTGCAGGTCCGCAAGTAGGGCCGCCGCCTGGGCGCGGGGGGTGTCGGACAACCCAAGAAACCCCACCAGACTCAACTCGTCGCGGCACAATCTCGCGATCTCGTCGGGGTCGTCCACGACCGACTGTGCCTGTTGCGCGGTCAGCTGGCGGTGGGCCACCGCGATCACCCGCAATCCGTTGGCGGCCAGTTCAGCGACCGCGTCGTCCATGCTCGAGCCGATGCCTTCGCACGCCGCCAGCACCACTTCGGGCGCACCTTTGACGGTCAGCTCGGTGCCGGACACCGAGGCGGAAAACGACCTACCGGAGCGAAATGGCAGGTGGGCGGCGGGTTCTGCGGCGCCGGGTTCGGCACCGTCGGTGCCACTGGCGGCAGCCGCTGCCGCAGCTTGCACGATCGCGACGTCGGTGGCGTGCACCTGCGGGCCGTTCGACGCCGGCGCAGCGTGCGCCGCGCAGCGCAGCACTTCCTCGCGCGAGTGCCCCGCCACCGGCCGCACCTGCGCCACCCGCAAACGGTTCTCGCTGAGCGTTCCGGTCTTGTCGAAGCAGACCATGTCGACACGGCCGAGCGCCTCCACCGAGCGCGGGATGCGGACCAGCGCACCGAAGTGACTTAGCCGTCGCGCGGATGCCTGCTGGGCCAGTGTGGCCACCAGCGGCATCCCTTCCGGCACTGCGGCCACTGTGACTGCGATACCGCTGGCCACCGCTTGGCGTAGGCCCCGCCGGCGCAACAGCCCAAGCCCGGTGACCAGTGCGCCGCCGGTCATGCTGACCGGCCAGGCCTGGTTGGTGAGCCGACTCAGCTGATGCTGCAGGCCGACGCTGGACAGATCACCGGACACGAGCTCGGCCGCGCGGCGCTCCTGAGTGTCAGGACCCACCGCGGTCACCACCGCGACCGCGGTGCCGGACACGACGGTCGTCCCGGCATAGAGCATGCAGCGACGTTCGATCAGGTCGACACCCGGCGTGGGTTCGACTTGTTTGGTCACCGACAGCGACTCACCGGTGAGCGCGGACTCGTCGACCTCCACGTCGACCTCCTCAATCACCCGGGCGTCGGCGGGAACCACCTCGTGGGTCCGCACCTCGATGATGTCGCCGGGACGCAGCTCCTCGGCGCGGACTTCGATGTACCTCGGCTGGTCGTCCGCGCCGGCCAGCACCTTCCTGGCGGGTGGAATCTGCTGAGCCAACAAGCGATTCAGCCGACTTTCGGCACGCAGCCGCTGGCTGGCCGCGAGAATAGAGTTTCCGGTGAGCACCGAACCGACCATCACCGCGTCCACCGGCGAACCCAACACCGCACTGGCCATTGCACCAAGCGCCAGCATAGGCGTCAACGGGTCCGACAACTCCGCGCGCATGGCCTTGGTCAACTGCCAAAGCGCGTTCAAGGGTGCCTGGGTTATTTGTGCGCCGCGCTTCGCCGTGTGCAGGCCACCGGCCAGCGCACGGGCCGGATACGGCGAAGGCGGTGCCTTCGCCGGTGCCTGCTCGTCCGGCGACGGCAAAGCTTTGCGGACTTGCTCGACCGACATTGCGTGCCATTCATGAGCGGGTGCCGGTCGCGGTGCTTGCGCGTCGACGACCTTGCGTGCCAGCAGGTATCCCGAGAGCAGTCCGGCCGCCGCGCCGGTGGTCACCGGGCCGGGCCCCAGTCCGCGGACCCCTGGCAGCATCAACAGGGCTCCCAAAGCCGATGCACCACCGGAAATTTCGTTACCTCGCTGGCGTGCGGCCCTGGCCGCCGGAATCGCGTGCAGCACCCTCCAGGCGGCTCCAAGATCGGGCAGCAGGACATCTGCGTACCAGGGCGGTGCACCGGCTCCAGGTGGTGGCAGCACACCAAGCGCCACATCGGCAGCCGAAAGCGCTTGCTTACCAACCGATGACAACACCGCGACGGTGCGGCCCGCCTGGCGCAGCTCGGCCACCGCACGGGCTAGGGCTTCGTCGAGGGACCCGCTGGCACCGTCGTCGAGGGGCCGGATGTCGTCGAACACCGGTCGCAACTCGCCCAGGGCGTCGACATCGACCGAAACCAGGTCCGCCCCGGTGCGATGTGCCTCGGCAACCACCGCGGAGGCCAGCCGGTCGTGCATGGGGCGGAAAAGTGCCTCGACTGCCGAATCCGAACCGCTGGCCGAGACACCGGGTACTCGGTGCCAGCCTGGGCGCAGGCCACTCTCCGTCAAAACGAGTTGCGCCCGATTCCACGCTGTGGACAGCTCGTCTGCGCCGCAACCGCGGATGCGCGCCACGCGCAGGTCATCGGTGCACAGCACGCGGGGGTCGATGACGATCGCATCGACCCGATCCAATCGGCGCAAACTCTCCGGCCGTAACGGCAACACCGCGTGCTGATCAGCCAAACCTTGGCCGAGCGCCGCGGCGAACGCCTCCGGCGTGGTCCGGCTGGCTTTGGGGGTGGCCACCAGCGTCGCGGTCGCGGCCATGTCCGCGTCGCGGGTCCCGGCGCCCACGAGCACCGCGCTCAGCGCTTGGATCAGCGCGAAACGCGCGACGCTGCGTTGGACAGGTTGCGTCGACCGTGCGGGACGCGGCCAAAGGGATTGGGGTTGGTCGGCCGGTTCGTCGGCGTGCAGCGCGAGCTGTGGTTCATGCCGGCGCCAGGCTCTGGCTCCGGCACGGCATTCCGCGGCTTTCAGCGCCTGGATCGTCAGATCCACCGACAACGCCGCCGGCGACAGCGTGACCGTGTGTGCGGCGGCCATGGCCAGCTCAAGGACGGTGGCGGTCGCCTCCGTGCCTATTCGATCCTCGAGTAGGCGGCGCAGCAACGGCTGGTGGTCCACGGCCGCCACCGCTGCCTCGATGACGAGCGGAAATCGGGGCCAGCGCAGCGCCCGGCCGCCGAGCGCTAAGCCCAGCCCGGCCGCGGTGGCGGCTACCGTTACAGCTCTGACCGCCAGCAGCACGCCGTCGCCCGGCAGGCTCCCCGGTGATTGCGCCAGCTGATCGGCGGCTTGATCTGGGTGGCGGTGTCTTTCGGCTTTTTCGGCGTCATCGACAATGCGGCAAAGTTCGCGCAGTGATGTGTCGGGATCGTCGATAGCGACGACGACACGGGACAACGGGTAGTTCAGGCTGGCCGACCCGACCCCGGGGTGGGCTTGGATTGCGTTGAGCACGACGCGCCCAAGTTCGTCGTCGCCTCCGCTGCGCAAGCCGCGCACTTCGATCCAGGCGCGACGCTCGCCACGCCAACAGTTCCGGCCGAGTGTCTCGCGGGACAGCTCGCCGGAAAGTGCCTTGGCTCCTGCGCGCAGCGGGATGATGGCGACCTTCATACCGGTTCCGACCCCGGTCTTGGCCAGGGTTGCCGAGACCGCTGTCGCGGCAGTGATCGATGCGCCGGTAAGGGTGGCGGTCGCCCGGAAGCCCGTGGCGACAGCACGCACCGGCATAGCCCGTGCGATGGATGCAGCAATGCTCAAGAGTTGCTCAACGCCGCCAGACTAGTTGGTGCTGCGCAGCTCAGCGGTGCCCGCTCGGCGACCGCTCGTCTTCCTGGCTGTTGTCTTGCTCGCTTTGGCTGGCGCTTCCTTTGCGGCAGCCGGCTTGTCGGGCACCGGCGCAAGTTTCGCCTTCACCGGCGGTGCGGCCACCTCGGGGGTGCGGTTGAGCTTCCGCAATAGCAACGCTCCGCCGCCCACGGCCAACAGGATCGGCCAATCGACGAGTCCAGCGACACCGATCGCACCGATGGCCAACGCGGCTGCCGCGGTCGACTTGCTGCCGCTGCTAAGCCCCTTCTGAATGCCTTTGGCGGCTCCGGTCACACCGCCGACGATGCCGCTCACGGCGGCGCCACCCACCGCACCCGCGGCCGCTGTGGTCGCCGTTGCTGCACCACTCACCGTTCGCCCCACGGTTCGAACTGTCCCGCCGACCACACTCATGATGACTCCCTGGCCCAAACTGCATTCGTTTACAAATGGTTTAGCTACAGTTCTACACTCGTTAACCCGCACCCTGCATTCGCACCGCTGACGAGATTTCTGTTCAGCGCTCTCGAAATGCAAGCCTGCCACGCCGCCCTGACTGAGACAACGCGCAACTGCCGCGTGCGGCGCGACTGCCGACTACCGCCGTACGCCGCCTACCCGGCGTGCAGGTCGACGAGCACCGGAGCGTGGTCGCTGGGCGCTTTGCCTTTACGCTCCTCGCGTACGATCTGGGCGTCCATCACCCGGGCGGCCAACGCCGGCGAGCCGAGGATGAAGTCGATGCGCATGCCCTGTTTCTTCGGGAACCGCAGCTGCGTGTAATCCCAGTAGGTGTAAACCCCGGGTCCCGGGGTGAAAGGCCGTACTACATCGGTGAATTGCGCGTCGACAATGGCGTTGAACGCCTTGCGCTCGGGTTCGGAAACGTGCGTGCAGCCGGCGAAGAATTCGGTGCTCCAGACATCATCATCGGTCGGAGCGATGTTCCAGTCGCCCATCAGTGCGATTGGTGCGGCGGGATCGTCACGTAGCCAGCCTTCGGCCGTATCACGCAGCGCGGCAAGCCAATCCAACTTGTAGGTGTAGTGCGGATCGTCCAGGGCGCGCCCGTTGGGCACGTAGAGGCTCCACACCCGGATGCCGCCGCAGGTGGCGCCCAGGGCACGGGCCTCCGTCGTGGCGGCCACTTCCGGCTTGCCGCTCCAGCTGGGCTGGCCGTCGAACCCAACCCGCACGTCGTCGAGGCCGACGCGGGATGCGATCGCCACGCCGTTCCACTGATCGAAGCCGACGTGTGCGACGTCATAGCCGAGTTCGAACAGCGGCAAGGCCGGGAATTGGCCGTCCGGGCACTTGGTCTCCTGCATGGCCAACACGTCGACATCGGCGCGCCCAAGCCAATCGAGGACACGATCCAACCGGGTGCGAATCGAATTCACATTCCAGGTGGCCAGCCGCAGCAGCGGCGATCGCAAGCGCGGCGAAGCCGGGCGTTGGGGGTGGCCGCCGTCAATTGTGCCGTCGGGCATGGCTAGAAGGTATCCCAGCCGACCGACTGGGCAGGAAGATAGCGGCAGTGATGGTGCAGCCGGAAGCCCAGGGACTCGGCGAGGACGGATGTCGCGGTGTCGTGCACGCGCACGTAGCCGCGGGTCGCGCCGCGGCCCGCTCCCCAGCCCAACAGCGCTTCCCACAATTGGCGGCCAGCGGAGCCGGTCGCGGATTGCTCGTCGGCGGCACGCATTGCCGACAGACCCACCCACCGGGTGCCGTCGGGTGCGTCGGTTACCGCTGCACGTGCGACCGCCACACCCAGGTAGCTGCCGAATGCCAACTCGCCGTCGATGACGGGGGTCGCCATGTCGAGGGGTAGGCGTTGGTGGTAGAGCCGCAGCCAGGTGTCGTCGGGGTGGTCCAGCAACGTGACCGACCGGTCGGGTTCACCGGTGGACACGTCACGCACCAACACTTGCTCTCGGCGCTCACCTGCCAGGTCGGCCGGTAGTGGCAGCAAGCGGTCCGGGACGGCCAGCCATGGCTGCAGATCACGGCTCGCATACCATGCGCTGATTTCTGTGATGGTGTTCGTGTGTGCCGAGATATCCAGCGGTACTGCTGAATTAGCGGCCAGTACGGCCCCGTGTCCGGCTCGCAGGAGCCAGCCGTCCAGCCAGGTTCGTTCAACGCCGGGCCAGGCCGCCGCGGCGGCGTGTTCAAGTGCGCGGATCGCGGCGGTGCGCACCGGCGCATCGGTCAGGACCCGCAGGGCCACCACATCGACGGGCGAGAACTCGACGATGGTCCCGGTCTTGGTCTGCACTCGCACCGTCGGATCGACGGCTAGCAGCCGACCCACCGCATCGGTCAGCGGTGGCATCGATCCGGCGGGCCGGCGGTAGCGCACCGTTACCCGTGTCCCAAGCCCCGGCCACGAGACCATTAGTGACCGAACGGGTCGGGGTCCTCGCCGGGCAGCCACGACAGTCCGGGAACGCCCCAGCCATGTGACTTGACGGCCCGTTTGGCGTTGCGGGCGTACCGGCCGATGAGGCGGTCCAGGTACAGGAATCCATCAAGGTGCCCGGTTTCGTGCTGCAGCATCCGCGCGAACAGGCCGGTGCCCTCGATACTGACCGGACTGCCATCGGCGTCGAGTCCGGTGACTCGTGCCCACTTCGCGCGTCCGGTAGGAAATGACTCGCCGGGAACCGACAGACAGCCTTCGTCGTCGGTGTCCGGGTCGGGCATGGTCTCAGGTATTTCGGAGGTCTCAAGCACCGGATTGATGACCACACCGCGTCGGCGGGCGGTCATTGCGCGGTCCGCGGCGCAATCGTAGACGAAGAGCCGCAGGCTGCAGCCGATCTGGTTGGCAGCCAGGCCGACTCCGTTGGCGGCGTCCATGGTGTCGTACATGGTGGCGATCAACTGGGCGAGATCCGCCGGGAGTGAACCGTCGGCGGCGACCGTCACCGGTGTGGTCGCAGTGTGTAAGACGGGATCGCCCACGATGCGGATGGGTACGACTGCCATGGTGGGCTAGCTTAAGCGCGCCGACGATACGCGCCGCGAGGCGGCGGGCTGAGGAGGCGGGCAATCGGCTTAGGCGCGCCGCGGGGCGGCGGGCATCATCGCCGGGTGTGAACCACACGACGGCTGGCCGGCATGTCGCGTCGCAGGATTCACACTCGGAGCATGAGCCGGCGCGCCGCGATCGGCAGTCGGGTGCAAGCAAGTCGGCCGACTCGCGGGCAGGATTACCGCCCGACGGTTCCTGGCGTGGTTCAATATTCGCCGAAGAAGCGCCTACGTAGGCCAAGTCATTCGTACACATTGAGAATTCGCCGGAAGGGCCCAGGGGAAAGCGATATGGACAGCGCCATGGCGCGGGCAATTCGATCGGGGGACGACGCCGAGGTCGCCGATGGGCTGACCCGGCGCGAGCACGACATCCTGGCGTTCGAACGTCAGTGGTGGAAGTTTGCCGGTGTCAAGGAAGAAGCCATCAAAGAGTTGTTCTCCATGTCGGCGACGCGCTACTACCAAGTGCTCAATGCGCTGGTGGATCGGCCCGAGGCGCTGGCCGCCGACCCGATGCTGGTAAAGCGGTTGCGGCGGCTGCGCGCCAGTCGGCAGAAGGCGCGGGCCGCGCGACGCCTTGGCTTCGAGGTGACCTGACACTCTCCCCGCTTTTGCCGGTTGTGTCCCGGTGCTGGTTACAGTGGGCTCGATGAATGAGCGTGTACCCGACTCTTCCGGGCTTCCCCTGCGGGCCATGGTGATGGTGCTGTTGTTTCTCGGCGTCGTCTTCCTGCTGCTCGTCTGGCAGGCACTGGGTTCGTCTCCGAACTCCGAGGACGACTCGTCAGCGATTTCCACCATGACCACCACCACTGCGGCGCCGACGTCGACCAGCGTTAAGCCCGCGGCGCCCCGGGCCGAGGTGCGCGTCTACAACATCTCAGGCACAGAAGGCGCCGCCGCGCGGACGGCCGATCGGCTCAAGGCGGCCGGTTTCACGGTCACCGACGTTGGGAATCTATCGTTACCCGACGTCGCGGCGACCACGGTGTACTACACCGAAGTCGAAGGCGAACGGGCCACCGCCGACGCGGTAGGCCGGACGCTAGGAGCAGCGGTGGAGCTGCGACTGCCAGAGCTGTCCGACCAGCCGCCCGGGGTCATCGTCGTGGTGACCGGCTGACGCTGATTCGAACGCCAGGTTAGGCTCTCGCTATGCCAAAGCCCGCCGATCACCGCAATCACGCAGCTGTCAGCACGTCGGTCCTGTCCGCGTTGTTTCTGGGCGCCGGTGCCGCGCTGCTGAGCGCATGCTCGTCGCCGCAGCACGCGTCTACAGTTCCGGGTACCACGCCGTCGATTTGGACCGGATCGCCCGCGCCGTCGGGACTTTCGGGTCACGACGAGGAGTCGCCCGGTGCGCAGAGCCTGACCAGTACCCTGACGGCGCCCGACGGCACGAAGGTAGCGACCGCGAAGTTCGAGTTCGCCAACGGCTATGCCACCGTCACGATCGCGACGACCGGCGTCGGTAAGCTCACGCCCGGCTTCCACGGCCTACACATCCACCAGGTGGGTAAGTGTGAGCCCAACTCGGTTGCCCCCACCGGCGGTGCGCCCGGCAACTTTCTGTCCGCCGGCGGCCACTACCACGTGCCAGGGCATACCGGCACCCCCGCCAGCGGCGACCTGGCCTCGCTGCAGGTACGCGGTGACGGTTCGGCGATGCTGGTGACCACCACCGACGCCTTCACCATGGACGACCTGCTGAGCGGCGCGAAAACCGCGATCATCATTCACGCCGGCGCCGACAACTTTGCCAACATTCCGCCAGAACGCTACGTCCAGGTCAATGGGACTCCGGGTCCCGACGAGACGACGTTGACCACCGGCGACGCCGGCAAGCGGGTGGCGTGCGGTGTCATTGGTTCCGGCTAGCTTGCCTGCCCGCAGGTCGGCCGCCCGAATTGATTTCGCAGGCTCACCGCGGCCCACCCTCGGTGTGGAGTGGGAGTTCGCGCTCGTTGACTCGCAGACCCGCGATCTGAGCAATGAAGCCACCGCGGTTATCGCCGAAATCGGCGAAAACCCGCGGGTCCACAAGGAATTGCTGCGCAACACCGTAGAGATTGTCAGCGGTATCTGCGAATGTACCGCCGAGGCAATGCAGGATCTGCGCGATACCCTGGGCCCCGCCCGTCAGATCGTGCGCGACCGCGGGATGGAGCTGTTCTGCGCGGGTACCCACCCCTTCGCGCGGTGGTCGGCCCAGAAGCTCACCGACGCGCCGCGGTACGCGGAGCTGATCAAACGCACCCAGTGGTGGGGCCGGCAGATGCTGATCTGGGGTGTACACGTGCATGTCGGGATTCGCTCGGCGCACAAAGTGATGCCGATCATGACGTCGCTGCTCAACTACTACCCGCATCTGTTGGCGCTCTCGGCCTCATCACCCTGGTGGGGTGGCGAAGACACCGGGTATGCCAGCAACCGGGCGATGATGTTCCAGCAGTTGCCCACCGCCGGGCTGCCGTTTCACTTTCAGAGGTGGGCGGAGTTCGAAGGTTTCGTGTACGACCAGAAGAAGACCGGCATCATCGACCATATGGACGAAATCCGTTGGGATATAAGACCCTCACCCCATCTGGGCACCCTGGAGGTGCGGATCTGCGATGGCGTGTCCAACCTACGAGAGCTCGGCGCGCTGGTCGCGCTGACGCATTGCCTGATCGTCGATCTGGACCGCCGCTTGGACGCCGGCGAAACGCTACCGACCATGCCTCCCTGGCACGTCCAGGAGAACAAGTGGCGTGCCGCCCGCTACGGCCTGGACGCGGTGATCATCTTGGACGCCGACAGCAACGAACGGCTGGTTACCGATGACCTCGCGGATGTGCTGACCCGGCTGGAGCCGGTCGCCAAGTCGCTGAACTGTGCCGACGAGCTTGCCGCGGTCTCCGATATCTACCGCGATGGCGCCTCCTACCAGCGGCAGCTGCGAGTGGCGCAGCAGCATGACGGCGATTTGCGCGCGGTAGTTGACGCGCTGGTTGCCGAGCTGGTGATTTAGCCGATGCGGGCTGGCTGAGTGTGACGTCCGCCAGCCGCGAGGAGATTGAGGTTTAGGTGATGGCCGATTTCGCGCCGGTTGAGTTGGCGATGTTCCCGCTCGAGTCGGCGCCGCTGCCCGACGAAGATCTGCCGTTGCACATCTTTGAGCCCCGCTACGCGGCGCTGGTCCGTGACTGCATGGACACCGCGGATCCTCGCTTCGGTGTTGTACTGATCTCGCGTGGCCGCGAGGTCGGCGGCGGCGATACGCGATGTGATGTCGGGACGCTGGCCAGGATCACCGAATGCGCGGACGCGGGTTCGGGTCGCTATATGCTGCGCTGCCGGGTGGGCGAACGGATCCGGGTGTGCGACTGGCTGCCCGACGATCCGTACCCGCGTGCGAAGGTACGGTTCTGGCCCGACCAGCCGGGGCACCCAGTGACGGCTGCCCAGCTGCTGGAAGTCGAAGACCGGGTTGTGGCGCTATTCGAGCGGATCGCTGCCGCCCGGGGAGTTCGGCTGCCGGCCCGTGAGGTGGTATTGGGCTACCCGGTGGTTGACCCAGCCGATACCGGGCAGCGTCTGTACGCGCTGGCATGTCGAGTGCCGATGGGCCCGGCCGATCGGTACGCCGTGCTGGCGACGCCGTCGGCGGCCGATCGATTGGTCCGCTTGGGTGACGCGCTGGACTCGGTGGCCGCGATGGTGGAGTTCGAGTTGTCGACGTAACTGCCCTACGCGGTGCGTCTGACCCACTGGGCCTGAACCACATTCACTGCGCCGAGCACCATATACGGACCCGTCACCGCCGGCAAGCGCATCCGGGTGCGGAACCGGCTCGACAATGGTCAACGCCTTCGCACCATTGCCGACCAGTACCCGCAATTGCTCGACTTCATCAGTGGTCGCTAGGACCGAAGGTCACCCTTGGTGCCGAACTTACGCAGCGACGCCACCTGCAGCGGATCCAGCGACGCGCGCACGGTTTCTCGCGCGGTCGCCAGGTCGGCGGCGGTGACGTTGGCGGCATCGATGGAACGCCGCATCGCGGTAAGCGCGGCTTCGCGCAGCAGCGCCACACAGTCGGCGGCACTATAACCGTCGAGTCCGGCTGCCACCTCGTCCAGGTCGACGTCGGAGCTCAGCGGGATCGACTTGCCAGCGGTGCGCAGGATTTCGCGGCGAGCGGCAGCGTCGGGCGGTTCAACGAACACCAGCCGTTCTAGCCGCCCCGGGCGCAGCAGCGCCGGGTCTATCAGATCGGGCCGGTTGGTCGCGCCTAGCATGACGACATCCCGCAGCGGGTCAATACCGTCGAGCTCAGTCAGCAGCGCGGCCACCACCCGGTCGGAGACGCCCGAGTCGAAGCTCTGACCGCGCCGTGGCGCCAGAGCGTCCAGCTCGTCGAGGAACACCAGTGACGGCGCGGAGTCGCGGGCCCGCCGGAATAGCTCGCGGACTGCCTTCTCCGAGGAGCCCACCCACTTGTCCATCAGCTCCGACCCTTTGACGGCATGCACGCTCAACTGTCCGGTGCTGGCCAGGGCACGAACCACAAAGGTCTTGCCGCAGCCGGGCGGGCCGTACAGCAACACCCCGCGCGGCGGTTCGACACCTAGCCGAGCGAAGGTGTCGGGGTGCTGCAGCGGCCACAGCACCGCCTCGGTCAGTGCTTGTTTGGCCGCGGCCATGTCACCGACATCGTCGAGCGTCACGTCACCCACGGTGACTTCGTCGCTGGCCGAGCGGGACAGCGGCCGGATGACGGTCAACGCACCGAGGAGGTCGTCTTGGTGCAGCATCGGTGGTCGGCCGTCGGCACTGGCTCGAGACGCTGCCCGCAGCGCCGCCTCGCGAACCAGCGCAGCCAGGTCGGCCACGACGAAACCCGGTGTGCGGGAGGCGATTTCGTCGAGGTTGAGGTCTCCGGTAGGAACCGGATTCAGCAGCGCCTCCAGCAGCGATTTGCGGGTGGCCGCGTCGGGCAGCGGCAGGCCAAGCTCCCGGTCGCACAACTCGGGGGAACGCAGCCGGGCATCGAGTTGATCGGGCCGTGCTGAGGTGGCGATCAATACCACACCGGCGGTGGCCACCGCGGTACGCAGCTCGGACAGGATCAGCGAGGCTACCGGCTCGGCGGCGGCTGGCAGCAGGGCGTCGGCATCGGTGATCAGCAACACACCGCCCTCATGGCGAACCGCCTGCACTGCCGAGGCCACGGCTTTGACCCGGTCTCCGGCGGCCAGAGCTCCAATCTCCGGACCATCCAGTGTCACCAACCTTCGGCCGTCGCACACCGCGCGCACCAGCGTCGCCTTGCCCACCCCGGCCGGACCCGACACCAGCACACCCAAATTGGTGCCGGCGCCCAAGGTCTGTAGTAGGTGCGGCTCATCGAGGGCAAGCTTGAGCCATTCGGTGAGCTTGGCAGCCTGCGGCTGGGCGCCCTTGAGCTCTTCGATCTGGATCTCCGGACTCGAGATGCTCACTTGCCCGGCCGTGGACGTACCCATTGCGGCCGGGACCCCAGCGCCCCAGGTGACCAGCGAGTTGGGCTGCACGCTGACCGGCCCGTCGGGGTCGACGCCGGTAACGGTCAGCAGCTCCGAGGTCCAACTGATCCCGACCGCAGCTGCCAATGCGCGGCTGGCAGCCGACGTGGATGTGCCGGGGCCTAGATCGCGGGGCAGCAGCGAGACCGCGTCACCGACGGTCATCACCTTGCCGAGTAGGGCCTGCCGCAGCGTGACCGGCGGCACCGACTGGGTGGCCAGCGTTGAACCGCTCAGCGTCACCGATCGCGCTCCGTAGACGGTGACCGGGCTGACGATCACCTCGGTGCCTTCGCGAAGGCCCGCATTGGACAGTGTGACGTCATCGAGCAGCACCGTCCCGACCGCGGTGTCTGCCGCGGCCAGGCCGGCGACCGCGGCGGTTGTCCGAGAGCCGGTCAGCGACACCGCGTCCCACTCGCGGATGCCAAGGGCAGCAATGGCATTGGGGTGCAACCGAACGACGCCGCGGCGTGAGTCGACGGCCGAGGTGTTCAGCCGGGCGGTAAGGGTGAGTTGGCGGGCCGGGTCCGGGTGGGTCACAGCCGTCGACCCGGCTTGCGCAGGCCCAGCCGCGCCATCGACGGCCGGTAGGGATGCGCCCGGCGGCTCGCGCGCCGCACCGCGCGCCGTTGCTTGGGCTTGTCGTCCCACACCTCAGGGTGTTGGGCAAGCCAGCGCTGGCTGCGCACCGCGAAAGGAATATGGCACATGTAGGCGATGATGATCACCCAGATCAACAAGTAGGGGGCCAGGACTGCGGCCGCCGCGCAGATAGCCAGCACCGCCAGCAGGGCGGCCGCGTAGTTGGGTGGTACCGACACGGCGTGCATCTTTTTCATCGGGATCCCGCTGACCAAGAGTATCGACGTTCCCGTCACCCAAAAGCTGAGGAACCAGCCCGAGGTCCACCATCCTTCGCCGAACTGCATTTTGAGGGCTAGCAGGCCGATCATGGAAACCGCGCCCGCCGGCGCGGGCATTCCGACGAAGAATTCATGCGCGTAGGCGGGCTGGGTTCCGTCGTCCTGCAGTGCGTTGTACCGCGCCAGCCGTAATACCACGCACACCGCGTAGAGCAGCACGACCACCCAACCGACCGGCCACTTCGACAACATCGACACGTAAAGCACCAGCGCGGGTGTCACTCCGAAGTTCACCGCGTCGGCCAGTGAGTCGATCTCTGCGCCCATCCGCGACTGGGCATCCAGGATGCGGGCCACCCGGCCGTCGAGCCCGTCGAGGATGGCCGCTGCGGCGATCAGTGCCATCGCGGCCTTCGGCTGGTGCTCGAGCGCAAACTTGATTGCGGTCAGTCCCGCGCAAATGGACAGCACCGTCATCGCGCTGGGCAGTATCTGCAGGTTTACCCCTCGCCTGCCGCGGGGCTTTCCGATCATCGACATTCGGCCAGCACGGTCTCGCCGGCGACCGCGCGCTGGCCGACGTTGACGATCGGCTCTGCGCCCGCTGGCAGGTAGGTATCCAGCCGGGAGCCGAACCGGATCAGGCCGTAGGTGTCACCGATGGCCAGCTTGTCTCCGACGTGTGCGTCGCACACAATGCGGCGCGCCACCAGCCCGGCGATCTGCACCGCGACCACCTCGGCGCCGTTGGGCATGCGGATCCGCACACTGGTGCGCTCGTTGTCGTCGCTCGCCTCCGGTAGGTCGGCCGACCCGAACCGGCCCGGCCGGTGTTGCACGGCGATCACTTCCCCGCTCACCGGGGCACGTTGCACGTGGGCGTCCAATATCGACAGGAAGATGCTGACTCGCGGTAACGGCGTGTCACCCATGCTGAGTTCGGCCGGTGGGGCCGCTGAGTCGATCGCGCAGATCACGCCGTCGGCGGGCGCGACAATGGCAGCCGGCCTGGTGGGCGGTACCCGCTGCGGGTGCCGGAAGAAGCCCGCGCAGGCAGCGGCCGCCAGCAGACCCGTGCCGCGCAACCACCGGTAGCGGTGTCCGACGGCCGCAATCGCAAGGCCGGCGGCAATGAACGGCCGCCCGGCCGGATGAACCGGTGGAACGGCGGACCGCACCAGGGCGAGCAGATGTTGCGGGCCGTCGGGGCGGGGGCGTCTGGCCACGGGGTCATCTTACGGAGCTTCGTGCCGCAGGTTGGGTGCACGGCACTAGGATCGGTCCGGTTAGGTCAAGTCCCAGACTTGCAGCTGCGTTCCGGCAGCCACCTCCACGACGTCCTCCGGGATGTCCAGAAGTCCGTTGGCCGATGCCAACCAACGCAAATGGTGCGACGCCGGTGGGCCGTAGCTGATGACCGTGCCTGCCTGGTGATCGAGTATTGCGCGTCGGAACTGACGTTTGCCGCGCGGCGATGTCAGGCTCGCGGTGAGTACCGCGCTTCGGTGCGGCCGGTACGGATCCGGCAGGCCCATGGCCATGCGCAGCGGGGGACGGATGAACACCTCGAAGGACACCAGCGCGCTGACCGGGTTGCCGGGAAGGGTGACGATCGGCGTACCTGCCACCCGCCCGACGCCCTGGGGCATTCCGGGTTGCATCGCCACCTTGACGAATTCGACACCGTGGTCGCCTCCCCGGTAGTCAGCGCTGCCGAACGCGTCTTTGACCACCTCGTAGGCTCCGGCACTGACACCGCCGCTGGTGATGATCAGGTCGGCGTCCACCGCGTACCGGTCAAGGATCGCGCCGAACTGCGCGACGTCGTCGCCGGCGGTTGCGGTGGCGACCACAGCGGCGCCCGCATCGCGGACGGCAGCGGCCAGCATGATCGAGTTGGACTCGTAGATCTGACCCGGTTGTAGGGGCGTGCCTGGCGACGCCAGCTCCGACCCTGTGGAGATCACCAGCACCCGCTGACGGGGGAGCACCGGCAGCTCGGCCAAACCCAGCGCGGCGGCCAGGCCGAGCACCGCCGGGGTCACGATCTGGCCGTTGTGCAGCACCGTGGTACCGGCGGCGACGTCTTCGCCCGACCGTCGGATGTGCTTGCCTGGGGTGGCCTGTTGGCGGATCGCCACCGAATCGACGCCGCCGTCGGTGGCTTCGACCGGCACGATCGCCGTCGCACCGGTGGGCACTGGCGCACCGGTCATGATCCGGTGCGCAGTCACAGGCTGCAGCGTCAGCATGTCGGCGCGCCCGGCGGGAATGTCCTCGGCGACCGGCAACATCACCGGATTTTGCGGTGTGGCACCTGAGGTGTCTTCGGCGCGCACCGCATAGCCATCCATTGCGGAGTTGTCGAAAACCGGCAGCGACAGCGGTGCGACCACGTCGCCGCCCAGGACCAGACCTTGAGCCTGGGTCAGCGGAACCGTAATCGGGCGACAGGCGCGCATCATCTCCGCTACGACACGTTGATGCTCCTGGACTGACCGCACCCGGCCATTATCGGTCGTTCAGACTCCGAAGCTGACGCCGGTGAGTTCTTCGGAGACGGTCCAGAGGCGGCGCTGCAGATCTTTGTCGTGGGACTGCGCGCTGGATTGGACCACCTTCGGGTGACCGCGCTGCTCGCCGAACCCGTCCGGGCCGTAGTATTGCCCGCCCTGCGTGGTCGGATCGGTGGCGGCACGCAGTGTTGGCAGGGCGCCCATCTCTGGGCTTTGGAAAAGCAACGGCCCGAGCACGGTAGCGACGGGCCGGATAAGTCGCGGCAGGTTGCGAGTCAGCTCGGTGTTGGAGCCGCCAGGGTGAGCGGCGACGGCGATGGTGGATTTGCCCGCTTCGCCCAGCCGGCGTTGCAGCTCGTAGGTGAACAGCAGATTAGCCAGTTTGGCTTGTCCGTAGGCGGCGACGCGGTTGTAACGGCGTTCCCACTGCAAGTCGTCGAAGTGGATGGCAGCGTGAATCCGGTGGCCCTGGCTGCTGACGGTCACCACCCGCGAACCGGGTACCGGCAGCATGTGGTCGAGTACCAGTCCGGTTAGTGCGAAATGACCGAGATGGTTGGTACCGAACTGCAGCTCGAAACCGTCCTTGGTGACCTGCTTCGGCGTCCACATCACGCCGGCGTTATTGATTAGCACGTCGATGCGCGGATAGGCCGTGCGTAACGCGTCGGCGGCTGCGCGCACCGAGTCCAGCGAGCACAGATCGAGTTGCTGCAGCGTGACGTGGGCGCCTGGGCGGGCGGCCATGATGCGGGCCCGGGCGGCGTTGCCCTTCTCGAGATTGCGGACGGCCAACACTACGTGTGCACCGCGGTCGGCAAACACGGCGGCGGTGTGGTAGCCGATGCCGGTGTTGGCGCCGGTGACCACAACGACGCGCCCGCTTTGATCGGGGACGTCTGCGGCCGACCATTTACGGGTCTTGTTGTCGTTGGCGGTCATGGGCCGAACATACTCACCCGGATCGGAGGGCCGAGGACACGGTCGAACGAGGGGCATGACCCGGTGCGGGGCTTCTTGCACTCGGCATAGGCGAGTGCTAAGAATAACGTTGGCACTCGCGACCGGTGAGTGCTAGGTCGGGACGGTGAGGCCAGGCCCGTCGTCGCAGCGAGTGGCAGCGAGGACAACTTGAGCCGTCCGTCGCGGGCACTGCGCCCGGCCAGCGTAAGTAGCGGGGTTGCCGTCACCCGGTGACCCCCGTTTCATCCCCGATCCGGAGGAATCACTTCGCAATGGCCAAGACAATTGCGTACGACGAAGAGGCCCGTCGCGGCCTCGAGCGGGGCTTGAACGCCCTCGCCGATGCGGTAAAGGTGACATTGGGCCCCAAGGGCCGCAACGTCGTCCTGGAAAAGAAGTGGGGTGCCCCCACGATCACCAACGATGGTGTGTCCATCGCCAAGGAGATCGAGCTGGAGGATCCGTACGAGAAGATCGGCGCCGAGCTGGTCAAAGAGGTAGCCAAGAAGACCGATGACGTCGCCGGTGACGGCACCACGACGGCCACCGTGCTGGCCCAGGCGTTGGTTCGCGAGGGCCTGCGCAACGTCGCGGCCGGCGCCAACCCGCTCGGTCTCAAACGCGGCATCGAAAAGGCCGTGGAGAAGGTCACCGAGACCCTGCTCAAGGGCGCCAAGGAGGTCGAGACCAAGGAGCAGATTGCGGCCACCGCAGCGATTTCGGCGGGTGACCAGTCCATCGGTGACCTGATCGCCGAGGCGATGGACAAGGTGGGCAACGAGGGCGTCATCACCGTCGAGGAGTCCAACACCTTTGGGCTGCAGCTCGAGCTCACCGAGGGTATGCGGTTCGACAAGGGCTACATCTCGGGGTACTTCGTGACCGACCCGGAGCGTCAGGAGGCGGTCCTGGAGGACCCCTACATCCTGCTGGTCAGCTCCAAGGTGTCCACTGTCAAGGATCTGCTGCCGCTGCTCGAGAAGGTCATCGGAGCCGGTAAGCCGCTGCTGATCATCGCCGAGGACGTCGAGGGCGAGGCGCTGTCCACCCTGGTCGTCAACAAGATCCGCGGCACCTTCAAGTCGGTGGCGGTCAAGGCTCCCGGCTTCGGCGACCGCCGCAAGGCGATGCTGCAGGATATGGCCATTCTCACCGGTGGTCAGGTGATCAGCGAAGAGGTCGGCCTGACGCTGGAGAACGCCGACCTGTCGCTGCTAGGCAAGGCCCGCAAGGTCGTGGTCACCAAGGACGAGACCACCATCGTCGAGGGCGCCGGTGACACCGACGCCATCGCCGGACGAGTGGCCCAGATCCGCCAGGAGATCGAGAACAGCGACTCCGACTACGACCGTGAGAAGCTGCAGGAGCGGCTGGCCAAGCTGGCCGGTGGTGTCGCGGTGATCAAGGCCGGTGCCGCCACCGAGGTCGAACTCAAGGAGCGCAAGCACCGCATCGAGGATGCGGTTCGCAATGCCAAGGCCGCCGTCGAGGAGGGCATCGTCGCCGGTGGGGGTGTGACGCTGTTGCAAGCGGCCCCGACCCTGGACGAGCTGAAGCTCGAAGGCGACGAGGCGACCGGCGCCAACATCGTGAAGGTGGCGCTGGAGGCCCCGCTGAAGCAGATCGCCTTCAACTCCGGGCTGGAGCCGGGCGTGGTGGCCGAGAAGGTGCGCAACCTGCCGGCTGGCCACGGACTGAACGCTCAGACCGGTGTCTACGAGGATCTGCTCGCTGCCGGCGTTGCTGACCCGGTCAAGGTGACCCGTTCGGCGCTGCAGAATGCGGCGTCCATCGCGGGGCTGTTCCTGACCACCGAGGCCGTCGTTGCCGACAAGCCGGAAAAGGAGAAGGCTTCCGTTCCCGGTGGCGGCGACATGGGTGGCATGGATTTCTGACCCCGGCGAGAAGTCGCAGCGAGGAGCCCGGTCCCTTTGTGGGGCCGGGCTCCTCTGGTTGGGAGCTACGGTACCGAGAACACCACGCAGTCGTGTAGGCAACCTTTGGCCGCTGTGGGCGAGTCGGGGGCCGCGTCTCGGTGCAGCAGCGCGCGGATGGGTACGACACCGCAGCGGGCGGTGTCGTCATCGGGGCCTGCGTCCGACGCCTGGGCACGGCCGTCGACGATCAGCGAGTAGCCGCTAGGATCGGATGGCGGCCACAACAGGGTGACTTCGCTGCGGTGGGCCAGGTTTTGCCGCGTACGACCCCCGATCAGGCCGACGTCGACCACTGCCCGGGGTCCATCGGGGCCGTCGGGGAGTTCGCGCAGCACCGGCTCGACTGCCACCGTGTGCACGCGATGGCCATCATCGACGGTGATCAGGTAAGCGAACGGGTAGTCGGGCAAGGCGGCGGCCAGCCGTTTGAGGTCTACCTTTTTGGCACCCACGGATTCGAGGATAGGCGCCCGATGTGTTACTCCGAACCGACCGGCTGCCCGATCCGCGGGCTGGCGTAGGCGGATTCGCGGTCGGGGCTCGGGTAGAAGTTCGACTTGGGGATGCCGGAGCCGGGGGTACTCGGCTCACGCACGGCGGTATTCCGCAAGCCCGAGTCGTTGCTGCCCGAGTTGACGAAGCTCGGGTAGCTGGTGCCAGGGCTTCTAAGGCCCGGGTTTGCGCCCGAGCCAGCCGCGGCACTGCCGCTACCGGGGTTCGGGTTGCCTGAGTCCAGGCCGCCAACAGGAGCACTGGCCGGGGCGGCGACGGGCGTGTTGGTCAGGCCCGAGTTGAGGACGTTCGCCAGGCCGTGTTGGAGACCGCCCGTTGATCCGAGGGCGGAGGCGAGGATGCCCGAACTCAAAGCCGCCGTGCTCATGCCGCCGGTGGCGTAGCCGGCGGAGCTGACCAAGGCCGCCTCCGAGCCAGCCGCGCTTCCTAAGGCGGCGTTTTGCATCCCCGCGTTCCAGAAGCTGGTGTTGAGGCTGCCTGCGCTGCCGAGGCCCGCGTTGATTGTCCCCGAGGTCCCGATGCCGCTGTTCAGGGAGCCCGAATTCCCGATGCCGATGTTTCCGCTGCCGGAGTTGAATAAGCCGACGTTGCCGGTGCCCGAGTTCCCGAAGCCGATGTTGCCGCTACCCGAGTTGAAGCCGCCGAAACCCATCTGGTGATCACCGGTGATCCCGAACCCGATATTCCCGCTACCGGTGTTGCCGAAGCCGATATTCCCGTCGCCGAGGTTGCCGAGGCCCAGGTTGCCGCTGCCGGTGTTGCCGCTGCCGATGTTGCCGGTGCCGGTGTTGCCGCTGCCGATGTTGTTGTTGCCGATGTTGTTGTTGCCGATGTTGCCGCTGCCGGTGTTGCCGAAGCCCAGATTGATCTGGCCGTTCTTGCCGATGTCGATGCCGAGGTTCCGCAAGACCTGCTGCCAGGGCGCCAGTTGTGCGACGGCCGCAGACGCATCGAAGTGGTAACCAGCCATCGCCGCCACGTCCAATGCCCACATTTGCTCGTATGCCGCCTCGACGTCCATGAGCGCCGGAGCATTCTGCCCAAACCAGTTCGTAGCTGCCAGCAGCTGCATCAGGCCACGATTGGCCGCTACCACTGCCGGCTGCACGGTGGCCGCCAGCGCCGCCTCGAACGCGGTCGCTATTGCCATGGCCTGTGCGGCCGCTTGTTCCGCCTGCGCTGCCGCCGTGCTGAGCCAGGCTAGGTACTGGGTTGCGACGGCCATCATCGCCGCCGCGGACGGACCCAGCCAGGCGCCACTAGTCAGTTCGGATGTGACGGAGCCAAGCGACGCTATTGACGCGAGCAATTCTTCGGCCAGCTCGCCCCAGGCGGTGGCCGCAGCAATTAGCGGTCCCGACCCGGGACCGGCAAACATCAGTGCCGAATTGATCTCTGGCGGCAACCACGCAAAATGCGGGCTTGTCACTGATCCAACTTAACTGTCAGCGACCGTTGCCGTGGCGGTATCGGCACTTCAATACCACTCATCTTTGGGGTCATCTTTGGAGCGCCCCTAGGAACCGCCAGCTTACCTAGTCCCGGGTAGGGGCCGACTGGCGGCCGGGATGCAGCTGAGGGTCTGCCACCTGCCCCGTAATGTCGCTGGTATGGCAAGCACCGACGCCGCGGCCCAAGAGTTGCTCCGCGACGCGTTCACCCGGTTGATCGAACATGTCGACGAACTCACCGACGGCCTCACCGACCAACTCGCCTGCTACCGCCCGACCCCCAGCGCCAACAGCATTGCGTGGCTGCTCTGGCACAGCGCCCGGGTGCAGGATATACAGGTCGCCCATGTGGCCGGCGTGGAAGAGGTGTGGACCCGCGACGGTTGGGTGGACCGCTTTGGGTTAGATCTGCCGCGGCACGACACCGGATATGGACACCGTCCCGAGGATGTGGCGAAGGTACGGGCACCCGCCGACCTGCTGTCGGGGTACTACCACGCGGTGCATAAACTGACCCTGGAATACATCGCTGGCATGACCGCAGATGAGTTGTCCCGTGTGGTGGATACCAGTTGGAATCCGCCGGTTACCGTCAGCGCACGGTTGGTGAGCATCGTCGACGACTGCGCTCAGCACCTCGGGCAGGCCGCCTACCTGCGGGGGATAGCCCGATAACGGCGACATCCGCCGGATCGCTGAGGCGATGGTCAGCTACGCCGAAGATCGCCTGCACCGATGGTTACCTGACGCTAGCCGGCAGCGCCGCCCTAGTGGTACCCGGCGTGTTCGTCGCGATGCTGGGCACCATTGTCGCGCCGAGACTGCGGTGAGGGGCCGGGGTGTGCGTCCTCGGCTCACCCGAGCGGCAGCTCGGCCAAGATGGTACCGGTGGGCTGTGGTGATCCGGTGCCGGGTTCGACGGTGAATGCCAGTGCGGTCGAGGCTCCGAGATCGGTCAGCGTCGCCGTCGTCGAGGGCGTCACCGCCGCGGTGCCCATCGTCCCCGCCGACCTCGGCCCTTTGGCCCCTCCCAGCAGCCACATCTGATACACGGTTCCCCGGGATGGTGGCGCCACATTGTTCATCACCAGCAGACCTGTGTTGCGGTCGCGGGAGAACACCACCGTGGCCGTCCCGGCGCCCAGTGGGCGAGAGACCGTCCGTACGTCCGGCGCCGTCAGAACTTGCTCGGCCACGGTGGGGGGTGGCGATGGCCGGGTCAGCACCCCCAGGCCGAACGCCCCCAGCCCCACAGCGATCGCCGCTGCGGACGCAAAGGCTGCCGTACGCCAGCGTGATTGGCGCCTAACCTCGGGCTTGGTCGCATCCAGGATGGCCGTCCGCAGATGTGCTGGCGGCTCGGCGGTGGTGGCCGCCGAGACGACGGCCATCGTCTCGCGGACGGCTCGAACTTCGTCGTTGAAAGCCGCGGCTACCGGCGAGGGCGCGGCGGCCACCCGTCGGTCGATGTCGGCTCGTTCATCGTCGGACACAGCGTTCAGGGCATACGGGGTAGCCAGCTCGAGCAGCTCAAAATCGGTATGTTCAGTCATGAGCGCCGCTCTCCCAACGCATCGCTTCGCTCGGCCGGCGCAGTCATGACACGTCCAGGCAGTTGCGCAGGCTGCGCAGGGCGTCGCGCATGCGGGATTTGATGGTCGACAGATTGGCCGCTAACCGCCGCGAAACTTCGACATACGTCAGCCCGCCGTAGTAGGCCAGTTCGATGCACTGCCGCTGCGTGTCGGTCAACGCCTTGAGGCACTCGGTCACCCGGCGCCGCTCATCACCGGCGATCGCCAGGTCGGCGACGACGTCACTCGCGGGATCGACGTTGGCCGCACCATAGCGCACTTCCCGCTGGTTGCCGGCTTGCTCGCAACGGACTCGGTCGACAGCGCGCCGGTGGGCCATGGTCAAAAGCCAGGCCAACGCGGAACCTTTGGCGGAGTCAAACTCCGACGCGTTCCGCCACACCTCAAGATAGATCTCCTGGGTGGTTTCTTCGCTGTAGCCGGTATCACGCAGCACCCGCATCACCAGTCCATACACCCGCGACTTGGTGTGGTCGTAGAATTCGGCGAATGCGGCCTGGTCGTGACCAGCGACCCGGCGCAACAGGGCGTCCAGGTCGCTGCTCAGCCGTGGCGGTCCGGTCATCGATGGGTAGCCTATCGCCAGCCGGCGCCGTGATGGTCAAGCCGGTCATCACCGACGCGCCGATCGCGGTGGCCGGGGCACGAAATAGGCTGTTCGCCTTTGATATTCGGCGAAACCGGGGCGACCCTTCAGGTATCTCTCAGTCAGCCGGGCTCCGCTGACGTCCACCAGCAGGTAGGTCATCAGCAGCGGCGAACCCACCGTGGCCAGCGGCGCCCAGTCGTTGATCGTGATCAACCACAACCCCCACCAGACACAGGCATCGCCGAAGTAGTTGGGGTGACGCGTCCAGGCCCACAGGCCGCGGTCCATGATGACCCCGCGATTGGCCGGGTCGGATTTGAATACCCACAGTTGCCAATCTCCCACCGCTTCGAAGGTGATACCGACCAGCCACACGGCTAAGCCCACGCCCCCAACAGCCAGTAACGGCTTCGGCGTCGGCCCGGTGACTGCGGAAAGCTGCAGCGGGAATGAGACGAACAACGTCAGGAGGCCCTGTAATCCGAAGACCTTGCGCAATGCCTGCACAGGCGTGGCACCGCGCAGCAGGTCGGCGTAGCGGGGATCCTCCCCCTGACCGGCTGTCTTGCGGTACATGTGCCAGCTCAGCCGCAGACCCCAGGTCGACACCAACGCTAGTAGCAGCCATCGGCGAACCGGGTCGCCGTGGCCGAGCGTCGCGGCGGCGACGGCGACGGCGACGAAACCCAAGCCCCATACCACGTCGACGACGTTGTACCGGCCGATGCGGCGGCCGATCGCAAACGCCACCGAATGCACCACGGCCACAGCCAAAGCCGACACGCTGGTTACCACGACGATGTTCACGGGGGGCCCTCGCGGATCAACGTCCACTGGTAGACGTCCAGATAGCCCGACCGGAAGCCCGCCTCCGAGTACGCCAGGTACAGCTCCCACATCCGTGCAAACACCTCGTCGAAACCTAAATGCGCCAGCCCATCTCGCCGCTGCATAAATCGTTCCCGCCAGAGCCGCAGCGTCTCGGCGTAATGCGGTCGCAGCGAGGCCGCGTCGACGATGCGCAGCCCGGTGTGTTGCCCGGTGATGTCGATGATGGCCTGCGTGGACGGTAGCAGTCCGCCAGGGAAGATGTACTTCTGGATCCAGGTCTGGGTGTGGCGGGTGGCCAGCATTCGGTGGTGCGGCATGGTGATCGCTTGAATCGCTACCGGGCCACCCGGGCGCACCAACTGTTCTAGCGCGGCGAAGTACCGTGGCCACGAACGGTATCCCACCGCCTCGATCATCTCGACTGAGACTACTGAGTCATACTGCCCGTCGACGTCGCGGTAGTCGCACAAGTCGATCTCTACCCGGTGGCCAAAGCCGGCCGCGGCGACCCGCTGCCGAGCCAGCCGTTGCTGCTCCACCGATAGGGTCACCGAGCGGATGTGGGCCCCCCGTGCGGCCGCGCGAATGCACAGCTCGCCCCATCCGGTGCCGATCTCGAGAACGTGGCTGCCCTGCTGGACCCCGGCCACGTCGAGCAGCCGGTCGATCTTGCGGCGTTGGGCTGCGGCCAACTCGGTCCAGGCGGGAGTTGGCTGGGCCAGCAGGTCGGTGAACATTGCGCACGAATACGTCATGGTCTCGTCGAGAAACGCGGCGAACAGGTCGTTCGACAGGTCATAGTGCACGGCTATATTGCGCCGGGCCTGATCTCGGCTGTGGTCTGGCCAACTAGGTCGAAAGGTCGGCGTGATCGGCCGCAGCCAGTGCAGCGAGCGCGGTACCAGCTCGTCCACCGACCCTGCCAGCACGGTCAACACCCGCGTGAGCTCCTTCGACGACCATTCGCCGGCCATGTAGGACTCGCCGAAGCCGATCAAGCCGTGGCGCCCGATCCGGCGTGCAAGTGCGTCCGGCCGATGGATGAACAGGCTGGGTGCGCGCGGATCGGCGGCACCTGTTGCCGTTCCGTCGGAGTAGACCAATCGCAGCGGCAAGTGAGTGGCCGTGCGCCGAAGCAGCCGGTTGGCGATTGCCGCCGATGCCGCGGCTAGGGGACCGCGCGGCACCTTGGCAACCGCTGGCCAGCGATCCGAATCGATTGCTGCCGACGGTGTCTGGCTGGTTTCGACGGTCATCGCGGCACCACCGGAACTCGACGTAGCCACAGTCTGATCCCCTGTATCCTGATGCGCGCGGCCACCACCATCGGCGCCAGCGGTGAAATGATTTGCATCATCGCGATCTGTCTTGTCGTTGCCGGTCGCCGCTGCCCACGCAGGGTGGCTGTGAATTCCGGGCACACCTGCCGGCGGTCACGGTGCAGCGTCACCGTGACGTCGAGTTCGCGGTCGGGCCGTGGTGCCCGTATCAGGTAGTAGCCGGCTAGCTGATGAAACGGCGAAACGTAGAAGTTCTTGGCCGTCACCACGGGCAGGTCGGCCGGCGGTAGCAGGTAAGCATGGCGTCCGCCGTAGGTGTTGTGCACCTCGGCAATGACATGGCGCAGTTGGCCGTCGCGGTCGTGGCACCAGAAGATGCTCAACGGGTTGAAGACATAGCCGAGAACGCGTGCTTGCAGCAGCGCGGTGATACGGCCGTCGGGGACGGCAAGGCCGCGAGCGGCAAAGAAGGCGTCCAGCCGGTCACGCAGCGAGCTATGCGGCGGACACGAGAACGGGTCAGCGAAGTGGTCGTCGGCGTGGAACCGTGCGAACGGTCGCAGCCACCAGGGCAGCTGGGGGAGGTTGTCGACATCCACGTACCAGCTGTAGCTGCGGTATGCGAACGAGTGGTGCACCGGGACTTGTCTGCAGTGGCTGATCGTGGTGCGGTAGATCGCCGGCGTCAGGGTTTGAGTCAGCACGCGACCATCGCCTCCTGTGGGATCGCTGCCGGCCAGTCGGCGCCAAGGCGCCGGGCCGCCCGCAGACCCGAGGCGGCGCCGTCCTCGTGGAATCCCCAGCCGTGGTAGGCGCCGGCGAATACCACCCGATTGTCACCCAGCGTCGGCAATAAGCGTTGGGCTGCAACCGATTCCGGTGTGTACAGCGGATGGCTGTAGGTCATCTCGGCGATCACCGAGCTGGGATCAACCCGGTCGTGGCCGCCGAGGGTGACCAGATACCGGCGGCCACCGTCGAGGCGCATTAGCCTGCTGATGTCGTAGCTGACCACGACCTGGTGCTGCCCGGGTGTCACCAGGTAGTTCCAGGATGCGCGGGCGCGATGGTGGCGGGGCAGGACCGACTCGTCGGTGTGCAGCTGGGCGCTGTTGGTGGAGTATGCGATCGCGCCCAGGACCGCGCGCTCGGCCGGTGTCGGCTCGTCGAGCAACAGCAGCGCCTGGTCGGGATGGACCGCGACGACGGCCGCATCGAAACGCCGCGACGGCCCATCACCCGCGCCCACCAATACCCCGTCCGGCAGCCGGCGCAGCGAGTGCACTGGCGTGCGGGTCGACACCTCGTCCAGCTGAGCTGCGATCGCCTGCACGTAGTTGGCGGAACCTCCGGTGACGGTACGCCAGGTTGGCGACCCGAACACCGACAGCATGCCGTGATGGTCGAGGAAGACGAACAGATACCGGGCCGGATAGCGCAAGGCGTCGGCCCCGCCGCAGGACCACACGGCGGCGACCAAGGGTGTGATGAAGTAATCGACGAAATACTGCGAGAAGTGGTGCCGGCTCAGGAAGGCTTCCAGCGTCTCCGGTTTGTCTTCCGCGTTGTCGGTCTCCTCACGCAGCAGGCGAGCCGCGGCGCGGTGGAAGCGGAGAATCTCGGCAAGCATGCACAGATACCGTGGCCGCAGCGATTGCCGGCAAGCGAACAGCCCGCGCGCTCCCAGTGCGCCGGCATATTCGAGTCCGATGTCGTCGGCGCGCACCGACATCGACATTTCCGACTCCTGGGTGGCCACACCCAGTTCGGCGAACAATCGGCACAACGTTGGATAGGTTCGGTCGTTGTGCACCAGGAACGCCGAGTCGACGCCGACGACGTCGGTGCCCCGGGGGCCGCCACCGTTGTCCAGATAGTGGGTGTGGGCATGACCGCCCAGCCGGCCGTCCGCCTCGTACAGGGTGACTCGGTCCCGTCCAGACAGGATGTAGGCGGCGGTGAGGCCGGCGACCCCACTTCCGACAACAGCCACCGATCGTCGGAGTGATTGCTGCACATCCTGTATTCGGAGCGGCCGGCTAGACGGACGGGCGGTTCAGCCGAGGCGGTCGCTGCTCATCGCCAAGGGCCGGCCCGCGGGCTGGGTTTCGCTGGGTACGGTCGGGGTCCGGGCGGGCCGGGAACGCACCCGCAGCGGCCACCAGAACCAGCGGCCCAGTAGTGCGGCGATGGATGGCGTCATGAACGATCGCACGATCAACGTGTCGAACAGCAAACCCAGACCGATGGTGGTGCCCACCTGTCCGATAACCCGCAGATCGCTGACGGCCATGGACGCCATGGTGACGGCGAATACCAGCCCTGCGTTGGTCACGACCTTGCCGGTGCCGCCCATCGACCGGATGATGCCGGTCTTCAGCCCCGCTCCTATTTCCTGTTTGAACCGGGAGACCAAGAGCAGATTGTAGTCAGATCCCACCGCCAACAGAACGATGACCGACATCGCAAGCACGAGCCAATGCAGATGGATTGCGAGAATATGCTGCCAGAGCAGCACCGATAGTCCGAAAGAGGCACCCAGTGAAAGTGCGACTGTGCCCACAATGACGGCGGCGGCAATAAAGGCCCGTGTGATGATCAGCATGATGATAAAAATGAGACAGAGGGACGAAATTGCCGCGATAAGAAGGTCCCATTGGGCGCCCTCGGAGATGTCGTGGAAGACGGCCGCCGTGCCGGCCAGGTAGATCTTGGCGTCTTCTAGTGGAGTTCCCTTGAGCGATTCCTCGGCCGCGGTACGAATCGCGTCGATACTTTTGATGCCCTCGGGTGATTGCGGATCCCCCCTGTGCAGGATGATAAACCGGGCCGCGTGTCCGTCCGAAGACAGGAACGACTTCATGGCGCGCTGGAAGTCTTTGTTCTTGAAAACCTCGGGTGGAAGGTAGAACGAGTCGTCGTTCTTGGCGGCGTCAAAAGCCTTACCCATGGCTGTGGCATTGTCGCTCATTTCGAGCATCTGGTCGAAGATTCCGGTCATGGTGCTGTGCATGGTAAGAATCATGGTCCGCATGTTTTCCATGGCCTCAATCTGCGGCGGGATCTGCGCGACCATTTGTGGCATGAGGCGATCCATCTCGCGCAAGTCGCCCAAGAGGACGCCTATTTGCTCGCTGAGCTTGTCGATTCCGTCCAGTGCATCGAATATCGATCTGAACGACCAACAGATCGGAATTCCGTAGCAGTGCTTTTCCCAGTAGAAATAGCTTCGAATTGGTCTCCAGAAATCATCAAAATCCGCGACGTGGTCGCGTAATTCTTCGGTGATCTCCTTCATCTCTTCGGTGTCGCCGACCATGCGGTGGGTAGTACTGGCCATCTCCGCCATCAAGCTATGCATCCGCGTCAACACCGCAATCGTCGTGGCCATCTCGTCGGCCTGCTTCAGCATGTCGTTCGCCCGGTCGCGCTGGTACTTTATGGTCTGCAGCTGACCGGCATTTTGCATGCTGATCTGGAACGGGATCGACGTGTGGTCCATCGTCGTTCCTTCGGGCCGGGTAATTGCTTGCACACGGGAAATGCCCGGGACCCGGAAGATGCCTTTAGCCAGCTTGTCCAGGACCAGAAAATCTGCCGGATTCCGCATATCGTGATCGGATTCAATCATTAGGATCTCGGGCTTCATCCTGGCCTGAGAGAAATGACGATCCGCGGCCGCATATCCTTGGTTGGCGGGTATGAAGTCCGGTAGGTAGTCACGGTCGTTGTAGCTGGTTTTGTATCCAGGCAGGGCGAGCAGACCGACTAGGGCGATCGCGCAGGTGGCGACGAGAACGGGCAGCGGCCAGCGAACCACCACGGTACCCACCCGCCGCCAGCCACGGACTTTGAGGAGCCGCTTAGGGTCGAACAGGCCGAACCGGCTGCCGACGTGTAGGACGGCCGGACCCAGCGTCAACGCGACCGCCACTGCGACTAGCATCCCCACCGCGCAGGGGATGCCCAGGGTTTGAAAGTAGGGCATGCGGGCAAAGCTCAGGCAAAAGGTAGCTCCGGCGATGGTCAATCCAGAGCCCAGAATCACGTGGGCGGTCCCGCGGTACATGGTGTAGTAGGCGGCCTCTTTGTCCTCGCCGGCTTGGCGGGCTTCCTGGTAGCGCCCGATGATGAATATCCCGTAGTCCGTACCGGCCGCGATTGCCAGCGAAGTCAGCAAGCTCACCGCAAAGGTGGTAAGTCCGATAGCCCCGCTATGCCCCAGAACCGCTACGACTCCGCGCGCAGCCGTCAATTCGACCCCCACCGTGATCAGCAGGAGAACCACGGTGATTATCGACCGGTAGACGAGCAACAACATAATAAAGATCACGGCGACCGTAACCATGGTGATCCTGGCCATGGATCTATCGCCACTGTGGTGCATATCCGCGGCGAGTGCGGATGGTCCGGTCACATAGGCCTTTATGCCCGGCGGCGCGGGCGTGCTTTCGACGATGCTGCGTACTGCCTCGACGGATTCGTTGGCCAGCGGCGTGCCTTGGTTGCCGGCAAGTGACAGTTGAACATAGGCGGCCTTGCCGTCGTTACTTTGCACGCCCGCGGCGGTGAGTGGGTCCCCCCATAAATCTTGGACACTTTGCACGTGCTTCTTATCGGCCCTCAATTGAGCAACCAGGCCGTCGTAATACTTATGGGCAGCGTCGCCAAGGGGTTGGTTACCCTCTATTATGACCATCGCGAAACTGTCGGAATCGCCTTCCTTGAACACCATGCCGATACGTCCCATCGCCTCAAACGACGGTGCATCCTTGGGACTCAGCGACACCGATCGCTCTTGGCCGACAGCTTCCAGTGACGGGACAAATACGGTGACAACGACGCAAACTGCCAGCCAGCCAAGGATGATCGGTACCGCAAAGGCGTGGATCATCCTGGCGATGAATGGCTTTTCGGGGCGAGCGTTGGTATTGGAGTCGTTCGCGAATTTAGTACTCACGCGGACTTCACCAAGCAGTAAGTATAGGCGTTGACTTCGTTGGAAACCCTCTCGGCCCTGACCTTGCCGTCTACCGTGATTCGGCAGCCAATGCTGTCGCTATTACCTTGTGCCACGATATTTCCCATCACCGCCGCGTCGTTTGTCGTGATATGCAATGACCACGGTAGCACCGCTCCATCGACCCGTTGCGGCTCGGAATTGACGTCGAAATAACTAATGTCGGCGACTGTTCCGGGGGGTCCGAAGATCTCGTAAGTCAGGTGTTTAGGGTTGAATGGTTTGCTGTTTTCCAGGTTGGTGTCGGAGTACGACGGGCGGTTTTCGGAGCCGAAGAAGCCGCGGATCCGGTGCACGGTGAAGCCCCCGACGATGACCACCACCAGGATGACCAGTGGAATCCAAGTCCGCATTAGCACCTTGAAAATCTCAGATCCCCTTCACCGGTTGGCAGTGGTACGGCGGACGATACCCAACTTTCAAAATCCGTTCGAGCTGGTCGCTACTTGAACGCAACTAAGCCTAGCCTAAGTAAAACATGGTTTTAGGCCCGAGCTCTCGACTCCTTACCTCGTTCGCTGGAGTGTAACGCATATCACGTGCGTAACGGCACGCTACGTTATCGGCAGCCCTCTTACAAATCACACGGTGTGCGTTATCCTCTGGCGGTGGCGCAACTCGGCTTCCAGCGCGCCCGCACCGAGGAAAACAAGCGCCAACGTGCGGCGGCGCTGGTGGAAGCCGCGCGGTCGCTGGCGCTGGAGACGGGCGTGGCATCGGTGACGTTAACGGCTGTCGCAGGTCGTGCCGGGATTCACTACTCTGCGGTGCGCCGCTACTTCACCTCGCACAAAGAAGTGCTGCTGCACCTCGCCGCCGAGGGTTGGGCGCGGTGGTCGGGCACGGTATGCGAGCAGCTGGGCGAGCCGGGGCCGATGTCGGCACCGCGGGTGGCCGAGGCACTGGCCAACGGTCTGGCCGCCGATCCGCTGTTTTGTGATCTGCTTGCCAATCTGCATCTGCATCTCGAGCAGGAGGTGGATGTCGACCGGGTCATCGAGGTCAAGCGGACCAGCATCGCAGCCGTGATAGCGCTCGTCGACGCGATCGAAAGCGCATTGCCGGCACTCGGGCGTTCTGGGGCATTCGACATCCTGCTGGCCGCTTACTCGCTGGCGGCCACCCTGTGGCAGATCGCCAATCCGCCGGAGCGGCTCACCGACGCCTATGCCGAGGAGCCAGAGTTGCTCCCACCGGAGTGGAACCTCGACTTTGCTGCCGCGCTTACTCGCCTGCTCACCGCTACGCTTCTCGGCCTGCTCGCCGGATCCCCATGCGAATGCCGGTCGCCAACGCGCTGAAGCGGGTGCGGGACGAAGGGGGCGCCGGACTTGGGCCCGCTTGGCGGCGGTAGGTGACCAAACTCACGCTTCTTGGGCGTGCGCCGCAGCCGAACCACGACTATTGCTAGTTGCAAACGATAGTCATAGTCAATTGTTGCCAGACGCACAGCTGGTGTTGGCGGGAGTCGCCGATAGAGGAGTGTTCGACATGACGTTGCACGTCGGTGCCGACGGCCTAGAGACCGCAACTACGGCGCGCGCCGTGGCGGTCGCTAGGTCCGGAATGGATTGTGTGGCCGGTGATGCGTCAGGGGCGACTTCGTGCCTACGCGGTGAGCTATGACGAGCGCACTGATATGGATGGCCTCTCCGCCGGAGGTGCATTCGGCCTTGTTGAGTAGTGGGCCGGGGCCGGGGCCGGTACTGGCCGCCGCCACAGGGTGGTCGTCACTGGGCCGTGAATACGCCGCGGTTGCTGAGGAACTCGGGGCATTGCTGGCTGCGGTGCAAGCCGGGGTGTGGCAGGGGCCCAGCGCCGAATCATTTGCTGCCGCGTGCCTGCCGTATCTGTCTTGGTTGACGCAGGCCAGCGCCGACTGCGCCGCGGCGGCTGCCCGGCTGGAGGCGGTGACCGCCGCCTACGCCGCGGCTTTGGTGGCCATGCCCACCCTGGCCGAGTTGGCGGCTAACCACGCGACCCACGGGGCCATGGTGGCGACCAATTTCTTCGGGATCAACACCATACCGATCGCGGTCAACGAGGCCGACTACGTGCGGATGTGGCTTCAGGCGGCCACCACGATGGCCACCTATCAAGCGGTCGCGGACTCGGCGGTGCGCTCGATCCCGGACAGCGTGCCTCCGCCGCGAATTCTGAAATCCAATGCCCAATCCCAACACTCGAGCTCGAATAATTCCGGGGGCGCGGACCCGGTGGACGACTTCATTGCAGAGATCTTGAAGATCATCACCGGCGGTCGCGTGATCTGGGACCCCGAAGCCGGCACTGTCAACGGCCTCCCCTATGACGCTTATACCAACCCCGGCACACTCATGTGGTGGATTGCCAGAAGTCTGGAACTTCTTCAAGACTTTCAAGAGTTCGCCAAGCTGCTGTTCACCAATCCGGTGAAGGCTTTTCAGTTCCTTGTCGACCTCATCCTGTTCGACTGGCCTACACACATGCTGCAGCTGGCTACCTGGCTGGCCGAGAACCCGCAGTTGCTGGTGGCTGCGCTCACCCCAGCCATCTCCGGACTGGGAGCGGTATCGGGGTTGGCCGGGTTGACCGGCCTAGTCCCTCAGCCCCCCGTCGTGCCCGCGCCGGCACCCGATGCGGTCGTGCCCACCGTGTTGCCACTCGCCGGGACGGCCACGCCGACTACCGCGCCGGCCAGCGCCCCGGCCGCCGGAGCGGCGCCCGGGCCCCCGGCCGGTACCGCCACTGCCACATCGGCGTCGGTGCCAACGAGCGCCGGCGGCTTTCCCCCTTACCTCGTGGGCAGCGGTCCAGGCATCGACTTCGACGCGGGGACGCCCGCCGGTTCCAGGAGAGCGCAGCCCGCCGCGGATAACGTCACGGCCGTGGCGGCAGCGCAGGTGTCGGCCCGTCATCAGGCACGTCGGCGCCGACGAGCGGCGGCGAAGGAACGTGGCAACGCCGACGAGTTCGTCGATATGGACTCCGGCCCGGCGATTCCGCCGTCGGGCGAGCGGGACGCTTGGGCGTCCAATTCGGGCGTGGGCGGGCTGGGGTTTGCCGGCACCGCAAGCAACGAGACGGTGGCAGCGCCGGCCGGATTGACCACGCTGGCCGACGATGAGTTCCAGTGTGGCCCACGGATGCCGATGCTGCCGGGCGCTTGGGACTTGGGAACTTGGGACCGCGGGGACTGATTACCCTACAACGCAGCGACGTCGCGCATGATGTCGGTGGGTTCGCGCACCGGCGCCCCACAGGTCAGGCAGAACGCGCCCGGGGAACGGGTGAGCCGACCGACTTGAAGCAGGACTTTGGCCTCGACGTGCCACAAGCAGGCAATGCACAGAATTTCGACGGTGTTCCCGAATGGGTCCAGGTCGGGGTCGTTACATTCGTCTACCGCATGCAGATGCACCACGTAACTCGCCCGGTTGGTGCACCCGGCTCCGGACTGGCAGGTGATTCCACCCCAGTCCAGGGCCGCCAGCGTGTGTGGGATCTCGTTGCCGGGCGCTTGACTCATGCGCCGCGCTCCAGTGTCCAGGCCATGCGGCCCACGATGTTTACCTCTGCCCCGCAACGGCATGGTATCCCGGCGCGTGGCCGGTGGTGGCTGGGCTACCAAGAGCGAAGTCGGGCATGGCCTTAGTCCTAGTGGTACGCGATAGGTCGTCGAATTCCGTGGGTGATGGATATGACTATTTCGTAGCTGGTCGCCAGAATCAATCCGCCGAACGGCGGCTGATGGGCCCAACGGGCTGTCCCCCGAATGGTGGACAACATTTCCGGGTTCGTTGCAAACGACCGCGCTTTGACGCCGGTTAGCTTTAGGCCGGACTTAGGCCCAGTTCCACACCGACATGTCGCCGGCTGGGTATCCATTGCACACCTCGGTCCCTTTAGCGACGACGCCCTTGTTGTTGAAGAAGATTTTCATGTGATTGACCCAGGCAAACGTCAGCGGATCGCCATTGTAAAAGTGTTCGGAGTAGTCTCGGCGCTCCGCCGGTGACAGCGAGAAGAACCAGTGCGCCTTGTTGATCGTCGCTTGCTGAAGGTTTGCATGGTTGTTGAAGTCGATCATGTACCGCTGGTAGTACACCGGACTGGTATCCCGCACCGCCGCCAGATATTGTTCGGCGTCGCAGGTGGTTGCGATCATCCGGCGAGGTATTGGAAAGTCTTCCGTGGAGTCGGCTGCCGCGCTTTGTGGAAATGTCGCAGCGGCGATGCCGAGAACCAGAAATGCCGCGCCGGCACGCAGGATGGAACTCAGCCGAGACATAGTGGTTACCGTAGCACTTTTGGGGCGCCTCGAGGCGGGCAGACGACAAGGTTCATAGTCTGTCTCACTACATGCTCCCATCAGGAGTGATGACGTGCGTGGGGTCGGGTCGCAGTTCCGGTGGGGCTTGGCTGTAGTCGCCGAACGGGCCGTCGCGGCGCTCGACCGCGGCTCGCACACCCTGGGTTTGGGCGGTCCGGATGAACTCGAGCGCGTCGGGGGTGTTGCGCATCAGCCCGTCGAGAATGCCGCCCAGCAGCTGGGTGGAGGCCAGGCCCATGTTCTCGTAGGCCTGGTTGACGATCAGTTTCTGGGCTTGCAACTGTGACAACGGGATTCGTGCCAGCTCGGTGGCGATCTCGGCGACGCGAGCCTCGAGCCGCTCGAACGGCACCGCCTCGTTGATCAGCTCGGCTTCGGCGGCCTGCACACCGGTCAGCGGCCGGCCCGTCAGCGAGTGCCATTTGACCTTGGCAAGGCTGAGTCGATACAGCCACATCCCGGTCAAATAGGCTCCCCACATGCGGCTATACGGAGTCCCGATCACGGCGTCCTCGCTGGCGATCACAATGTCGGCACACAGCGCGTAGTCGCTGGCCCCGCCGACGCACCAACCATGCACTTGCGCGATCACCGGTTTGGACGCCCGCCAGATGGCCATGAATTTCTGCGTCGGTCCGGTCTCCCGCGCGGTGACCATGGCGAAATCCTTGCCCGGATCCCATCGGCCGTCGGTCATCATGGCATCGCCCCAATGCTGGAAGCCGCCGCCGAAGTCGTAACCGCCGGAGAAGGCGCGGCCGGCACCGCGCAGCACGATGACCTTGATGTCCTGGTCGCGCTCGGCCAACCCGATAGCGGCCTCGATCTCGTCGGGCATGGGCGGGACGATGGTGTTGAGCTGTTCCGGGCGGTTGAGCGTGATGGTGGCCACCGGCCCGGCCGTCGTGTACAGCAGCGTCTGGAAATCGGGTGTCGGCATAGCAGCAGCGAAGTCACTTCGGCCCTAAGGGTCAAGTGTCTCAGCGGGGATCGTGATAACGCCGCTGGTTCGAAGCTTCGGCCAACCCGGGCGCAGGGTTTCGCTAGCTGGCATTTGCATGCCTCGGGCATCGGTGTCCGGTTGCGCTCTTTGCTCCGACGTTAGCCGCAGGGCCCTGCGGCTAGGCGCGGCCGGTGCCGTTGGCCGCGGCGGCAATCGATGTTGCAGCAGTTACAACGCCAAATGGAGTCTGAGCGCATCGTCGAGTTCGATCAGCTCGGCAGGGGAGACGTTGCGCAGCGACGGATCCAACCTGCTGGGCCTGCGCCTTCGAATCGACGGCCAGGCCACCGCTCGCTGCCGGCAACAACACCTGGAATGGGGACCTTTTCGGTGTTGCTGGTAACCGGGACAACCGGCACCACGCCTCGGTCGAGACGTATCGCGGCAGCGTTGGCCCTGTCGTTGCTGACAATTACCGCTGGCCGCCGCATATTTGCCGCGCTGCCGCGGGCCGGATCCAGGTCGACCTGCCAGATCTCACCGCGCAGCATCTACGCCGTTCGCTGCAAACCGCCGACTGCGACGGCAGGCCCACTCTCTTGGCATGCGTCCAATGCTGCGACGTCCTCGGTAGACAAGCTCACGCTTGGCTTCATGCCGCAGTCCTACCCATGTAGTAACAGATAGTAATACGTAGTAATAGGTAGTAATGCAGTATCAATCGGCTACAACTCGATAGCCACGTTATTTGGGCTAAGTCCACCGTTCGTGAATGCCGGTTAGCCGGCCAGCATCCGCCATAGGAACGCGAAACTCAGCGCCGATTTGAATGCGATCTGTGCGTTGTCGGCTGCGCCGGCGTGCCCACCCTCGATGTTTTCGTAATACCAGACGGGGTGGCCCGCAGCCTGCAGGGCCGCCGTCATTTTGCGGGCGTGGCCGGGGTGCACCCGATCGTCGCGGGTAGAGGTCGTCATGAGTACTGGCGGGTATTTCCGGTTCGCCGAAATGTTTTGGTATGGCGAATATTCAGAGATGAACTTCCAGTCATCCGGGTTATCCGGATCGCCGTATTCGGCCATCCAGGAAGCGCCGGCCAGCAGCAGGTGGTACCGCTTCATGTCCAGCAGCGGCACGTCGCAGACCAGCGCGCCGAACTTCTCCGGGTACCCGGTCAACATGATGCCCATCAGCAGCCCACCGTTGCTGCCGCCCCGCGCGCCGAGCTGCTCAGCGGTGGTGATGCCGCGGGTCACCAAATCGGTTGCCACGGCGGCGAAGTCTTGGGCGACCTTGTCCCGGCCCTCGCGCATCGCCTGCGTGTGCCAGCCAGGCCCGTACTCGCCGCCGCCGCGGATGTTGGCCAACGCATAGGTGCCCCCGCGGGCCAGCCACAGCCGGCCCAGGACGCCGTCATACGTCGGCGTTCTGGATGTCTCGAATCCACCGTAGCCGTTCAACAATGTGGGGCCGGGATTGTCCGCGTCGGTGCGTCGCACGACGAAATACGGGATCGATGTGCCATCGTCTGATGTCGCGAAATACTGTGTTACAGCCATGTTTTCCGCGTCGAAGAAAGCTGGCGCAGATTTGATCTCTGCTAGTCGGCCGTCATCGGTGCCGCGCATCAGCCGCGACGGCGTATCGAATCCACTGGAGTCGAGGAAGAACTCGTCGCCGTGGCTGTCGGCGGAGACGATGACGGTGTTGGTGGCGGCGGGGATACCTGAGAGTGGCTCACGTCGCCAGCTGCCGGGAGTTGCGATCTCGACGCGGCTCGCCACGTCGGCCAGGGTGACGATCAACAGCCGGTCTCGGGTCCAGGCGTATTGGTACAGCGCGGTGTGCTCGTCGGGTTCGAACACCACCTGTAATTCCGCTGAGCCGGCAAGGAATTCGTCGTATTCGGCGGCCAGCAGTGAGCCGGCAGTGTACCTGGTGGTGGCCACGGTCCAGTCGGTGCGCAGCTCGATCAACAGCCAGTCGCGGTGAATTGACACGCTCGCGTCGGTGGGGGCTTCGATTCGGATCAGCTCCGAACCACGCAATTCGTAGACCTCTTCGTTCCAGAAGTCGAGGGCCCGTCCCAGCAGGGTGCGCTCGAATCCGGGCGTGCGATCCGCTGACGCGTTGACGCGGACGTCGGTGCCCGCGCCCTCGAAGATTGTCTCCGCATCGGCCAGCGGTTTGCCCCGGCGCCATCGCTTGATCACTCGCGGATAGCCGGAAGTGGTGAGCGAGTCGCCGCCGAAGTCGGTGCCCAGCAAGACAGTGTCCGGGTCCTCCCAGGTAATCTGGGATTTGGCCGGTGGCAGCTGGAACCCATCCTCGACGAATTCGCGTGTCAGCATGTCGAATTCACGCACAATGGATGCATCCGAGCCGCCCGGGGACAGGCCGATCAGCGCGCGCGTGTAGTCGGGTTCGATGACACCGGCGCCGCCCCACACCCACTTCTGGTCGTCGGCGCGGCCCAGTTCATCAACATCGATCAGCACATCCCAGCCCGGCGAGTCGGTGCGGTAGCTGTCCAGCGTGGTGCGCCGCCACAACCCGCGGGGGTTGGCGGCATCGCGCCAGAAGTTGTAGAGATAGTTGCCGCGCCTGTTCACATAGGGGATTCGGGCATCGGTGTCGAGCACCTCGAGCGCCTCGACGCGCATCCGCTCGAACTCTGCGTCGCAGAACGCCGCCGTTGTCGGCTTGTTGCGCGCGCGTACCCAATCCAGCGCTTCCGCACCGGTGACGTCCTCGAGCCATAGGTAGGGGTCAGCGCCGTCTGGGGCAGGCTCAAATGTCATGGAAGCCATTGTGGCCCCGGCGGTAGTGTGAGCTGTATTACATGATTTTGACGAGGAGCCGAATACGATGACTGTCTTTTCCCGTCCCGGTTCCGCCGGGGCGCTGATGTCCTATGAATCCCGGTACCAAAACTTCATCGGGGGCCAGTGGGTCGCGCCGGTCCATGGGCGCTACTTCGAGAACCCGACGCCGGTGACCGGCCAGCCGTTCTGCGAGGTGCCGCGCTCCGACGCGGCCGACATCGACAAGGCGCTCGACGCCGCGCACGCGGCGGCGCCGGGGTGGGGCAAGACCGCACCGGCCGAACGGGCGGCGATCCTCAACATGATTGCCGACCGCATCGACAAGAACGCCGCCGCGCTGGCGGTGGCCGAGGTCTGGGACAACGGGAAACCGGTCCGGGAAGCGCTGGCCGCCGATATCCCGTTGGCGGTCGATCACTTCCGGTACTTCGCCGCGGCGATTCGCGCCCAGGAGGGCGCGCTGAGCCAGATCGACGAGGACACCGTGGCCTACCACTTCCACGAGCCGCTCGGCGTGGTGGGCCAGATCATTCCGTGGAACTTCCCCATCCTGATGGCGGCCTGGAAGCTGGCGCCGGCGTTGGCGGCCGGCAACACGGCGGTGCTCAAACCCGCCGAGCAGACACCCGCTTCGGTGCTCTACCTGATGTCGCTGATCGGTGATCTGTTGCCGCCCGGGGTGGTCAACGTGGTCAACGGATTCGGCGCCGAGGCCGGCAAGCCGTTGGCCTCCAGCGACCGCATCGCCAAGGTCGCGTTCACCGGGGAAACCACCACGGGGCGGCTGATCATGCAATACGCCTCGCACAACCTGATCCCGGTCACCCTGGAACTCGGCGGCAAGAGCCCCAACATCTTCTTCGCCGACGTGCTGGCCGCCCACGACGACTTCTGCGACAAGGCGCTGGAAGGCTTCACCATGTTCGCCCTCAACCAGGGCGAGGTGTGCACCTGCCCGTCGCGCAGTCTGATCCAGGCCGACATCTACGACGAGTTCCTGGAGCTGGCGGCGATCCGGACCAAGGCGGTCCGGCAGGGCGACCCGCTGGACACCGAAACCATGCTGGGTTCCCAGGCCTCCAACGACCAGCTGGAAAAGGTGTTGTCCTACATCGAAATCGGCAAGCAAGAGGGTGCGGTGATTATCGCCGGAGGCGAGCGCGCCGAACTAGGCGGCGACCTGTCCGGCGGTTATTACATGCAGCCGACGATCTTCACCGGCACCAACAACATGCGGATTTTCAAGGAGGAGATCTTCGGGCCGGTGGTCGCGGTGACGTCGTTCACCGATTACGACGACGCGATCGGCATCGCCAACGACACCCTCTACGGCTTGGGTGCCGGTGTGTGGAGCCGCGACGGCAACACTGCCTATCGGGCCGGGCGGGACATCCAGGCCGGCCGGGTGTGGGTCAACTGCTACCACCTCTACCCCGCGCACGCGGCGTTCGGCGGCTACAAGCAGTCCGGCATCGGCCGGGAGGGCCACCAGATGATGCTGCAGCACTACCAGCACACCAAGAACCTGCTGGTGTCCTACTCGGATAAGGCGCTGGGGTTCTTCTGATGAACGCTCCCGCGGGGGTGCTCATCACCGCCGAGGCCGCCGCGCTGCTGGCTGGGTTACAGGACCGGCACGGTCCGGTGATGTTCCACCAATCCGGCGGCTGCTGCGACGGGTCCGCGCCGATGTGCTACCCGCGGGCGGACTTCCTGGTCGGTGACCGCGACATCTTGCTGGGTGTGTTGGACGTCGGGGAAGACGGCGTGCCGGTGTGGATTTCGGGCCCGCAGTACCAGGCCTGGAAGCACACCCAGCTGATCATCGACGTGGTGCCGGGCCGCGGTGGCGGGTTCAGTCTGGAAGCGCCCGAGGGCGTGCGCTTTCTCAGCAGAGGTCGGGTGTTCAGCGACGCCGAAAAGGCGATGCGGGAGGCTGCGCCGGTGATCACCGGCGCAGCCTACGAGTGCGGCGAACGACCGTTAGTGCGGGGTCTTGTCGTCGATCTCGACGATCCAGATGCCACGCCGGGAGTGTGCCGCGCCAGTCGGCGGTAGCCGCAGTAAGGTCGTAGACCGTGATCCCCCTTCCGCGGTCATGGCAGCTGACCAGCGCGATGCTGGTTGGTAATGCGATCGGACTGCTAGCGGGGGTGGCGTGCAGCGTGCTGGTGCATGCCCGGATCCGTCCGGACATCGTCATCGCAATGGTAGTCGGGATTCCCAGCGCGATCGGGCTGCTGGTCATCCTGTTCTCCGGACGTCGATGGGTGACGATGCTGGGCGCGTTCATCCTGGCGTTGGCGCCGGGTTGGTTTGGTGTGCTGGTTGCGATCCAGGTGGCGTCCAGTGGCTGACAACGATTACCGGTCGGCACCCGGAACCGAGCCGTTTGTGCCCGATTTCGACACCGGCGCACACTCGCAGCGGTTCCTCTCGTTGGCCGGCCAGCAGGACAGGGCGGGGAAATCCTGGCCAGGCTCGACGCCGAAGCCGCAGGAGGACCCCGTGGGTGTCGCGCCTTCGGCCAGCGTCGAGGTGCTGGGGTCCGAGCCGGCCGCCACGCTAGCGCACTCGGTTACAGTACCCGGTCGATATACCTACCTGAAGTGGTGGAAGTTCGTTCTAGTGGTCCTCGGCGTATGGATCGGTGCTGGCGAGGTCGGCCTGAGCTTGTTCTACTGGTGGTATCACACACTCGACAAGACGGCCGCCGTGTTCGTCGTCCTGGTCTACGTCGTCGCGTGCACCGTCGGTGGCTTGATCCTGGCGCTGGTGCCGGGCAGGCCACTGATCACGGCGTTGTCCCTCGGAGTGATGTCGGGGCCGTTTGCCTCGGTCGCCGCCGCGGCGCCGCTCTACGGCTACTACTACTGCGAGCGGATGAGTCATTGCCTGGTCGGCGTCATTCCGTACTAGTCGGTTGTCGGACTTGACCTACTGGGTCAGGCCGACGAGCACTCGACCATTAGGGTAGGGGCCGTGACCCACTATGACGTCGTCGTTCTCGGAGCCGGTCCCGGCGGGTATGTCGCGGCGATTCGCGCCGCACAGCTCGGCCTGAGCACTGCAATCGTCGAACCCAAGTACTGGGGCGGAGTATGCCTCAATGTCGGCTGTATCCCATCCAAGGCGCTGTTGCGCAACGCCGAACTGGTCCACATCTTCACCAAGGACGCCAAAGCATTTGGCATCAGCGGCGAGGTGACCTTCGACTACGGCATCGCCTATGACCGCAGCCGAAAGGTAGCCGAGGGCAGGGTGGCCGGTGTGCACTTCCTGATGAAGAAGAACAAGATCACCGAGATCCACGGGTACGGCACATTTGCCGACGCCAACACGTTGTTGGTTGATCTCAACGACGGCGGTACAGAATCGGTCACGTTCGACAACGCCATCATCGCGACCGGCAGTAGCACCCGGCTGGTTCCCGGCACCTCACTGTCGGCCAACGTAGTCACCTACGAGGAACAGATCCTGTCCCGAGAGCTGCCGAAATCGATCATTATTGCCGGAGCTGGTGCCATTGGCATGGAGTTCGGCTACGTGCTGAAGAACTACGGCGTTGACGTGACCATCGTGGAATTCCTTCCGCGGGCGCTGCCCAACGAGGACGCCGATGTGTCCAAGGAGATCGAGAAGCAGTTCAAAAAGCTGGGTGTCACGATCCTGACCGCCACGAAGGTCGAGTCCATCGCCGATGGCGGGTCGCAGGTCACCGTGACCGTCACCAAGGACGGCGTGGCGCAAGAGCTTAAGGCGGAAAAGGTGTTGCAGGCCATCGGATTTGCGCCCAACGTCGAAGGGTACGGGCTGGACAAGGCAGGCGTCGCGCTGACCGACCGCAAGGCTATCGGTGTCGACGACTACATGCGTACCAACGTGGGCCACATCTACGCTATCGGCGATGTCAATGGATTACTGCAGCTGGCGCACGTCGCCGAGGCACAAGGCGTGGTAGCCGCCGAAACCATTGCCGGTGCAGAGACTTTGACGCTGGGCGACCATCGGATGTTGCCGCGCGCGACGTTCTGTCAGCCAAACGTTGCCAGCTTCGGGCTCACCGAGCAGCAAGCCCGCAACGAAGGTTACGACGTGGTGGTGGCCAAGTTCCCGTTCACGGCCAACGCCAAGGCGCACGGCGTGGGTGACCCCAGTGGGTTCGTCAAGCTGGTGGCCGACGCCAAGCACGGCGAGCTACTGGGTGGGCACCTGGTCGGCCACGACGTGGCCGAGCTGCTGCCGGAGCTCACGCTGGCGCAGAGGTGGGACCTGACCGCCAGCGAGCTGGCTCGCAACGTCCACACCCACCCAACGATGTCTGAGGCGCTGCAGGAGTGCTTCCACGGCCTGGTTGGCCACATGATCAATTTCTGAGCGGCTCATGACGAGGCGCGCGAGCACTGACACCCCCCAGATCATCATGGGTGCCATCGGTGGTGTGGTTACCGGCTACATCCTCTGGCTGGCGGCGATCTCCGTCGGCGATGGTCTGACGACGGTGAGTCAATGGAGTCGCGTGGTGTTATTGCTGTCGGTCCTGGTGGCGGTGTGCGGCGCGGCGGGCGGCTTGCGGCTGCGCAGCCGCGGCAAGCTCGCGTGGTCGGCGTTTGCTTTCAGTTTGCCGATTCCTCCCGTGGTGCTGACCGTGGCGGTGCTGGCCGACATCTACCTTTGACGGCTACTGTGGGTTGTCCGGCGGGATGGCCAGGGCGGTGATCGTTGCGGCGATCGCGTCGTATTGGGTTGCGAGTAAACAGAATTCGATCAACAGGCGCGGATCGAGGTGAGTTGCCAGCCGCTCCCAGGTGCCCGCGGTGATCGTGCGATCCTTGATCAATTCATCGGTAGCCTGTAGCAGCGCCTGTTGGCGGGCGCTGAGCACTTTTCGCGGTCCGTCTCCATCTGGAACGTCGGGCCAGGCGAATATCGTGGCCTGGGTGTTGGCGTCTAGGCCCCGACGGCGCGCCATTCGGCGATGATGCTGAAGTTCGTATTCGCAAGATCGTAGGTGTGCGACCCGAAGGATCACCAACTCGGTATCGACGCCGGGCAGCCGCCCGTGCAGTAGTCGGCCGGTGTAGATGGCAAAGGTCCAGAACAAGTACTGGCGGTAGCCCAGCGTGGTGAACAGGTGCATCTGCGGTGCCCCAACCGCACGTGCGGCCAGCTTGGCCACCAGCCAGTTGACCGGCCCCAGCTGGCGGAACTTCCCCGGGGAGATACGCGCGACTTGGCCGTTCTGACCGGTCATAGTTGTTTCACCAGATACGGGGACACCGTGCTGCGGTGTTCGTCGAGATCCAGTGCCCGCCCCAAGGCGGGGAAGGCGCGTTGCGGACAGTTGTCGCGTTCGCAGACGCGGCAACCGGCGCCGATAGGTGTGGCCGCAGTATTCGGGTCACCCGACAAGTCGAGTCCTTCCGAGTAGACGAGCCGGTGCGCGTGGCGAAGTTCGCAGCCCAGCCCGATCGCGAAGGTCTTACCGGGCTGACCATACCGGGCGGCCCGGAGCTCAACGGTGCGGGCCACCCACAGGTAGTTGCGGCCGTCGGGCATCTGGGCGATTTGCACCAAGATCTTCCCCGGGTTGGCAAACGTTTCGTAGACGTTCCACAGCGGGCAGGTGCCGCCGCTGGAGGAGAAGTGAAAGCCGGTGGCCGACTGACGTTTTGACATGTTTCCCGCTCGGTCCACCCGGACGAAGGTGAACGGGACCCCGCGCATCGAAGGCCGTTGTAGTGTCGACAGCCGGTGGGCGATGGTCTCGTAGCTCACCGAGTAGAACGCCGACAGCCGCTCGACGTCGTAGCGGAAATTCTCGGCGACGTCGTGGAACTGGCGGTAGGGCAGCACGGTGGCCGCGGCGAAGTAATTAGCCAGGCCCAGCCGGGCCAACGTCCGCGACTCGGCGCTGGTGAACTTGCCGTCGGTGACCATGGCGTCGATGAGGTCGCCGAACTCGAGATAGGCCAACTCGGCGGCCATCTTGAACACCTGCTGGCCCGGGGAGAGGTGACTGCTGATCTCCAGCGTGTTGGTCGCGGGGTCGTAGCGGTGCAGCACGGTGTCACCGAGGTCGATGCGCTTGTTGATGCGTACTCCGTGCACCTCGGTGAGCCGGCGGGTCAATTCGCGGGCCAGGTCGCCGTGGTGCATCCGCATCTGGGCCGTGAGGTCTTCGGCCGCGGTGTCCAGCGCATGTAGATAGTTCTGGCGTTGGTAGAAGTAGTCGCGCACCTCTTCGTGCGGCATGGTGATCGACCCTCGGCCACTGCCGTCGGAGAACCGCTCCTCGGTCGCGGCGGCCAGCTGCGCGGTGGTGATCCGGTAGCGCCGATGCAGGTTGACCACCGCGCAGGCCAGCCCGGGATGAGCGCTGACCATTTCGGCCACTTCATGCGGGTCGATGGCGATGTCTAGATCGCGGTCCAGGGTCACCTCCCTGAGTTCGGCAACCAGCCGGGTGTCGTCCTGGGAGGCAAAGAACGTCGCGTCCACCCCGAACACTTCGGTGATGCGCAGCAGCACGGCCACGGTCAGCGGCCGGACGTCGTGTTCGATCTGGTTCAGATAGCTCGGCGAGATCTCCAGCATCTGGGCCAGCGCGGCCTGGCTGAACCCGCGCTCGTTACGCAGTTGGCGGACCCGCGAGCCGACGTAGGTCTTGGACACCCAACCGAGCGTACCGGGTGTTGTGAAGACGCCATTCGCAGAGTTAGCAAGCGTGCTGCGATTGGTGTTTCCGCCACGGCGTTGGCATGATTCGCACCGGGACTCAAGGGTGAGCCTGAGGTACACGCGAGGAGGAAATGGGGAGAACGCCGTGAGCCTCGACAAAAAATTGATGCCCGTGCCCGACGGTCACCCCGACGTGTTCGACCGAGAATGGCCGCTGCGCGTCGGCGACATCGACCGCGCGGGCCGGCTGCGGCTGGACGCGGCTTGTCGGCACATCCAGGACATCGGTCAGGACCAACTGCGCGAGATGGGCTTCGAGGAGACCCACCCGCTGTGGATCGTCCGCAGGACCATGGTGGACCTTATCCGGCCGATCGAGTTCGGCGACATGCTGCGGTGTCGGCGCTGGTGCTCGGGCACCTCCAACCGGTGGTGTGAGATGCGAGTTCGTGTCGATGGCCGCAAGGGCGGCCTGATCGAATCCGAGGCGTTCTGGATCCACGTCAACCGGGAAACCGAGATGCCGGCCCGCATTGCCGACGACTTCCTCGCGGGTCTGCACCGGACCACGTCTGTTGATCGGCTGCGCTGGAAGGGCTATCTGAAGCCGGGCAGCCGGGATGATGCGTCGGAGATCCACGAGTTCCCGGTCCGGGTCACCGATATCGACTTGTTCGACCACATGAACAACGCTGTCTATTGGAGTGTGATCGAGGACTACCTGGCGTCGCATGCAGAGCTGCTGCGGGGCCCTTTGCGGGTGACCATCGAGCATGAGGCGCCGGTTGCGCTCGGCGACAAGCTGGAGATCATCTCCCACGTTCACCCGGCTGGTTCGACCGAGATATTCGGCCCGGGGTTGGTCGACCGCGCTGTTACAACGCTCACATATGTGGTTGGCGACGAGCCCAAGGCAGTCGCCTCGCTGTTCAATCTGTGACCGGATCCGCAGGACGTCGATCCGTGGGTTTACCTGCGGATTTGTCGTTACTGGCGGGTAGCTTCTGAAACGGTTCAGTTTTTGGGCGACTTCGCAAAATTTGCAAAAAGTCCGCAGGCCGTTGCCGAAATTCGCAAGTGAAATGGGTGGACCAGCGTTGACACGCTGTGCCATGGTCGAGTTAGCACACCAGTGAAGCTGCGCCGTTGACACCGCCTGGACGACGGTAGGGCGTCAGCGTTTTCGGCAATGAAAGACCGTTAAGGAGTTGTCTATGTCTGTCGTCGGCACCCCGAAGAGCGCGGAGCAGATCCAGCAGGAATGGGACACGAACCCGCGCTGGAAGGACGTCACCCGCACCTACTCCGCCGAGGACGTCGTCGCCCTCCAGGGCAGCGTGGTCGAGGAGCACACGCTGGCCCGCCGCGGTGCGGAGGTGCTGTGGGAGCAGCTGCACGACCTCGAGTGGGTCAACGCGCTGGGCGCGCTGACCGGCAACATGGCCGTCCAGCAGGTGCGCGCCGGCCTGAAGGCCATCTACCTGTCGGGCTGGCAGGTCGCCGGCGATGCCAACCTGTCCGGGCACACCTACCCCGACCAGAGCCTGTATCCCGCCAACTCGGTGCCGCAGGTGGTCCGCCGGATCAACAACGCACTGCAGCGCGCCGACCAGATCGCCAAGATCGAGGGCGATACTTCGGTGGAGAACTGGCTGGCGCCGATTGTCGCCGACGGCGAGGCCGGCTTTGGCGGCGCGCTCAACGTCTACGAGCTGCAGAAAGCCCTGATCGCCGCGGGCGTTGCGGGTTCGCACTGGGAGGACCAGTTGGCCTCTGAGAAGAAGTGCGGCCACCTGGGCGGCAAGGTGTTGATCCCGACCCAGCAGCACATCCGCACTTTGACGTCTGCTCGGCTCGCGGCCGATGTGGCTGATGTTCCCACGGTGGTGATCGCCCGTACCGACGCCGAGGCGGCCACGCTGATCACCTCCGACGTCGACGAGCGCGACCAGCCGTTCATCACCGGCGAGCGCACCCGGGAAGGCTTCTACCGCACCAAGAACGGCATCGAGCCTTGCATCGCTCGGGCGAAGGCCTACGCCCCGTTCGCCGACTTGATCTGGATGGAGACCGGTACCCCGGACCTCGAGGCCGCCCGGCAGTTCTCCGAGGCGGTCAAGGCGGAGTACCCGGACCAGATGCTGGCCTACAACTGCTCGCCATCGTTCAACTGGAAAAAGCACCTCGACGACGCCACCATCGCCAAGTTCCAGAAGGAGCTGGCAGCCATGGGCTTCAAGTTCCAGTTCATCACGCTGGCCGGCTTCCATGCGCTGAACTACTCGATGTTCGATCTGGCCTACGGCTACGCCCAGAACCAGATGAGCGCGTATGTCGAACTGCAGGAACGCGAGTTCGCCGCCGAAGAACGGGGCTACACCGCGACCAAGCACCAGCGCGAGGTCGGCGCCGGCTACTTCGACCGGATTGCCACCACCGTGGACCCGAATTCGTCGACCACCGCGTTGACCGGTTCCACCGAAGAGGGCCAGTTCCACTAGTCTGCCGAGCAGACGCAAAAGCACCCTTTTGCGGCGCAAAAGTGGCGCTTTTGCGTCTGCTCGCGCATTTGAGGAGGAACAGTGAGCGATGCGATCCAGCGGGTAGGGGTTGTCGGGGCCGGGCAGATGGGGTCCGGCATCGCCGAGGTCTCGGCTCGCGCCGGCGTCGAAGTGACGGTGTTCGAGCCGGCCGAGGCGTTGATCACCGCGGGACGCAACCGCATCGTGAAGTCGCTGGAGCGGGCCGTCAGCGCCGGCAAGGTAACCGAGCGCGAGCGTGACCGCGCCCTCGGCCTGTTGACCTTCACCACCGACCTCAACGACCTATCCGATAGGCAACTGGTGATCGAGGCCGTTGTCGAGGACGAGGCCGTCAAGTCCGAGATCTTCGCCGAGCTCGACCGGGTCGTCACCGATCCGGACGCGGTGCTGGCGTCGAATACCTCCAGCATCCCGATCATGAAGGTCGCCGCGGCCACCAAGCAGCCGCAACGGGTTCTTGGCCTGCATTTCTTCAATCCGGTCCCGGTGCTGCCGCTGGTCGAGTTGGTGCGCACGCTGGTCACCGACGAAGCCGCCGCCGCGCGCACGGAGGAGTTTGCCAGTACTGTGCTGGGCAAACAGGTCGTGCGTTGCTCCGACCGCTCCGGATTCGTGGTCAATGCGCTCCTGGTGCCGTATTTGCTGTCGGCGATTCGGATGGTCGAGGCCGGGTTTGCCACCGTCGAAGATGTCGACAAGGCCGTTGTTGCGGGGTTATCGCACCCGATGGGTCCGCTGCGGCTTTCCGATCTTGTCGGCCTAGACACCCTCAAGCTGATCGCGGACAAGATGTTCGAAGAATTCAAAGAACCGCACTACGGGCCCCCTCCGCTGTTGCTGCGTATGGTTGAGGCGGGCCAGTTGGGAAAGAAATCGGGTCGAGGTTTCTACACGTACTGAAGTGTATGAACGGCCCCCAGGCTTGACGCAAGGCGAGATCACAGACCGAGACGGTGTGGTTACGATCGTGTGACAGCCGTTGCGTACATCGGGTAGTATTTCCGCGATCAACAGATGAGAGGTTCGGCCGGCATGACTGAGTTAAGGCCCTTTTACGAAGAGTCGCAATCGATTTACGACGTTTCCGACGAGTTTTTCTCACTGTTTCTAGACCCCACGATGGCTTACACCTGCGCGTACTTCGAGCGTGAGGACATGACTCTCGAAGAAGCGCAAAACGCGAAGTTCGATTTGGCGCTGGACAAGTTGCATCTTGAGCCCGGGATGACGCTGCTCGATATTGGCTGCGGCTGGGGTGGTGGGCTGCAACGAGCGATCGAGAACTACGATGTGAACGTCATCGGTATCACGCTCAGTCGCAATCAGTTCGAGTACAGCAAAGCGAAATTGGCGAAAATTCCCACCGAACGCAGCGTCCAGGTGCGGCTGCAGGGCTGGGATGAGTTCACGGACAAGGTCGACCGTATTGTCAGCATCGGTGCCTTCGAAGCATTCAAAATGGAGCGTTATGCGGCATTCTTTGAGCGTTCCTACGACATACTTCCAGATGACGGCCGGATGCTGCTGCACACAATTCTGACCTATACGCAGAAGCAGATGCATGAGATGGGCGTCAAGGTGACGATGAGCGATGTGCGGTTTATGAAATTCATCGGCGAAGAAATTTTTCCGGGCGGACAGTTACCGGCGCAGGAAGACATCTTCAAATTTGCGCAGGCGGCGGACTTTTCGGTGGAGAAGGTGCAATTGCTGCAGCAGCATTACGCTCGGACGCTAAACATCTGGGCGGCGAATCTGGAGGCTAACAAGGACCGCGCCATTGCTCTTCAGTCCGAGGAGATTTACAACAAATACATGCACTATCTGACCGGATGTGAGCACTTCTTCCGCAAGGGCATCAGCAACGTGGGACAGTTCACACTGACCAAGTAGCCCATCGCCGCCCGAGCACCCCAGGGGTTGCGGAGCTCACGCCGGGTGTGGCTTGACGCCCGGGCACCGGCCGGTGGGTAGCCAGCGCGCTTTGTCCGGTTACTTTTCCAGTGTGAACTGGTCGACGTCGGTGTAACCCTGGCGGAACAGCTTCGCGCAGCCGGTCAGGTACTTCATGTAGCGGTCGTAGACAGTCTGCGACTGGATCGCGATGGCCTGATCTTTGTTGGCCTCGAGCGCTGTGGCCCACATGTCCAGCGTCCTGGCGTAGTGCAGCTGCAATGACTGGACCGCGGTGACCCGGAAGCCGACCTTCTCGGCGTACTCGTGCACCGTCGGGATGGACGGCAGCCAGCCACCGGGGAAGATCTCGGCCAGGATGAATTTGGTGAAGTGAACCAGTTCGTGGGTCAACGTCAGGCCCTTTTCCCTGCCTTCTTTGAAGGTGGGGCGCACGATGGTGTGCAGCAACATCTTGCCGTCGGCCGGCAACGTGCGGTGGGTCACCTCGAAGAAATGGTGGTAGCGCTGGTGGCCGAAGTGCTCGAACGCGCCGATCGAGACGATGCGGTCGACGGGCTCGTCAAATTTCTCCCATCCCTCCAGCAACACTCGTCTGGAGCGGGGGGTGTCCATTTGGTCGAACATTTTCTGGACATGACCGGCCTGGTTCTCCGACAACGTCAGGCCCACGACATTGACGTCGTATTTCTCGATGGCGCGCCGCATGGTCGCGCCCCAGCCGCAGCCGATGTCCAGCAACGTCATCCCGGGTTCGAGGTTCAGCTTGCCCAGGGCCAGGTCGATCTTGGCGATCTGGGCCTCCTGCAGCGTCATGTCGTCGCGTTCGAAGTAGGCACAGCTGTAGGTCTGGGTGGGGTCCAAGAACAGCCGGAAAAAGTCGTCGGAGAGGTCGTAATGAGCTTGCACGTTTCCAAAATGCGGCGTGAGCTGCACGGACATACCGATTGAGCCTTTCTGTGTTCCGAGGCCCGCATCCGCTTGCCTCGACGCACCCCTGATCTATCCCCGATGCATCCCTTGCATGCTAGCTGCTGAAAGGCGGCCCAGTCGCAATCGGCGCCATGACCAGCTGTCGCAGCCGTCAGCGAAAATCACCAGGCGCGCCGCCAGGCACCGATCGCCAGGCCCACAACCAGCAGCGCACCGGCCTGACGCACGTGCAGCCAGGCCAACGCGGCATACCACAGCGGCCACACCGGAAACGCCGGTGGCGGCTGCTGGGGCCGCCGTCGCAGGAAATAGGGCCACACTTTCGCCAGCCGGGGCAGCGCCCCGGCGACCAGCAACGCGGCCAGGGCATGGCAGCCAGCATGACGTTTACGGCGATAAGTAGGTAGAAGCCGACCATCATGGCCAGTGTCACGGTGCGCGCGCACGTTTCGCCGAGTAGCACCGGCAGCGTTCGGATACCCAGCGGTTCGTCGTAACCGATCTTGTCGATGTGCTTACCCATCAGCACCGTGGTGCACAACAGCCCGTAGGGGAGCGACGCCAGCACGACCTCCCAACCGCCCGCGCCCACCGCGGCGTAGTAGGTTCCAGCGCACGCTCGGGTGAGCCGCAGCTGGTGGTTCGTCGAGGCCGGGTATATGCGGCACGGTTGGCCCCGGTAGCGGCCGGGTGCTGGGCATAGCGGGCGCGCGCGTAGGTGGCGCTGTCAGTACCGACATCGGTGTCGTAGAGATCGTTCATAAGGTTGTTGGCGATGTGCGGCGCATGTGATTCCCACCACAGGACGAGCCAGCGCCAATCCAAGCCAGGCTCGCCGATCGCCAACAGCCCCGCGACCAGGCCGGAGACCAGGGTCATCGGCAGCACTGCGGCCCGGGTGACGACGAGCCACCGGGTGACCGTGTCGGTCGGCCCGTCAGCTGGCGGGTTGGTGGTGCGAAGTGCGTAGGCCCACGATCTGAGCCGGGAGCCCGCGCCCGCGTCGGGCATCCCTAAAGCCTAGACCTGCCCCCAGGCAGGCACGATCGGCGAAGGATGCGGCTGCTCGCGAAACTTCTCCAACGATCCGCCGGCCTCGACGATGCCGCACAGTGCGCTCCAGCTCAGCATCGTCAGGTAGTCGATCAGTTCGTCACTGCTCATGCGCGGGTCTGACATCCAGGAGTGGGTGGCCAGCTGCACGCCGCCCACGATCAGATATGCCCACGGCTCGACTCCGCCGGTGTCCATCCCGGCTTCTTGCATGCGGCGGCGCAGCATCACCGCGAGCATGCGGGCAATGATTCGCTCCGAGTCGGCAATCACTTTGCTTTTGCTGGCCGAGCTATTCGCCATCACGAACCGATACGGCTCCGGTTGGGCCGCCACGGTCTCGACATAGACCCGGATGATTTCGCGGGTCAGTTCGAAACCATCCATATCGGCCGACAGCGCAGCGATCATGTTGGGGATCAAGGTGGTCTGCGTGAACCGCATCATCACGGCGGTCGTCAGGTCGTTTTTGTCGACGAAGTAGCGGTAGAGCACGGTCTTGGAGACCCCGATCTCGGCCGCTATCTCGTCCATGCTGAGGAAGCGGCCATGCCGGCGAATCGCCTCAATCGTGCCGTCCACCAGCTCATTGCGGCGCTCCACCTTGTGCTGGTGCCAGCGTCGCTTGCGACCATCCGTCTTCACGGTCACGGCCGGGATACGCTCTGCCACTGTTGCCAATTCCCATTCACTAGACGCTCCCGATACTACGGCCAATTGGGGGTCCTGCTGGCACATTGGACGCGCGCGCGGGGTGCGCAGGACAGTGTCGTCACATTAACTGGTGCCGGTGATAGCGGATGATGGTGTGGTGGCACATAGAGCCGAGGTGTCGGGCTCGCCGCCGCCACGGCTGAATTTGAGCACCCAGCCGACGGTGGCGCGGCGTGTCCGCGCCTCCTTCGCGGAATCCTTCGCCGCAGCCGATCCGGAGGCGGATGCCGCCCGGCGGATGGCGCTGCGTCGGATGAAAGTGGTGGCAGTGGGGTTTTTGGTAGGCGCCACCGGCGTGTTCCTCGCTTGTCGCTGGGCACAGGCCGATGGCGCTGACCACGCGTGGCTGGGTTATCTGGGCGCTGCGGCGGAAGCCGGTATGGTCGGCGCCTTGGCGGACTGGTTCGCGGTGACCGCGCTGTTCAAGCATCCGCTAGGCATTCCGATCCCGCATACGGCGATCATCAAGCGCAAGAAGGATCAGCTGGGCGAGGGCCTGGGCACCTTCGTGCGGGAGAATTTCCTGTCGCCGCCGGTCGTGGAGACCAAGCTGCGTGATGCGCAGATACCGAGTCGGCTTGGCAAGTGGTTGTCAGAGGCCACGCATGCCCAGCGGGTGGCGGCCGAGACCGCAACGGTGCTGCGGGTGCTGGTGGAGCTGCTGCGTGACGAGGACATCCAGCAGGTGATCGACCGGATGATTGTGCGTCGTATCGCCGAACCGCAGTGGGGTCCGCCGGCGGGCCGGGTGCTGGCGACGTTGCTGGCCGAGAATCGGCAGGAAGCCTTTATCCAATTGTTGGCCGATCGGGCGTTCCAGTGGTCGCTCAACGCCGGGGTGGTGATCCAGCGGGTGGTGGAGCGTGACTCGCCGAGTTGGTCGCCCCGATTCATCGACCACCTGGTTGGCGACCGTATCCACCGTGAGTTGATGGAATTTACCGACAAGGTGCGCCGCAACCCCGATCACGAGTTGCGCCGTTCGGCTACCCGCTTCTTGTTCGATTTCGCTGACGACCTGCAACACGATCCGGCCACTGTCGCGCGCGCCGACGCGATCAAAGAGGAGCTAATGGCGCGCGATGAGATCGCCACTGCGGCCGCGGCGGCGTGGAAGACACTGAAGCGGTTGGTGCTCGAGGGTGTTGACGACCCGTCCAGTGCGTTGCGCACCCGCATCACCGATGCGGTCATCCGGATCGGCGAATCGCTTCGTGACGATGCCGACCTGCGTGACAAGGTAGACAGTTGGACGGTGCGGGCGGCCCAACATCTGGTCTCGGAGTACGGGGTGGAGATCACCGCGATCATCACCGAGACGATCGAGCGCTGGGACGCCGAGGAAGCCAGCCGGCGAATCGAACTGCACGTCGGCCGAGACCTGCAGTTCATTCGGATCAACGGAACAGTGGTCGGGGCGATGGCAGGGTTGGCGATCTATGCGATCGCGCAACTGTTGTTCTGACGGGTGCTAACAAACGCTTGCAATAGCAAGCACTTGGACGTACTCTGGTGGCCGTTGCACCGATCACCCCGAGCTAGGAGTAGCCAATGTCGTCGGAGGAGAAGCTGGCCGCCAAGGTGTCCACCAAGGCCTCCGATGTGGCTTCCGACATCGGCAGCTTCATCAGGTCGCAACGTGAGACGGCGCACGTCTCGATGCGGCAGCTCGCCGAGCGGTCCGGCGTCAGCAATCCGTACCTGAGCCAGGTTGAGCGCGGATTGCGTAAGCCGTCCGCCGACGTGTTGAGCCAGATCGCAAAGGCGCTGCGGGTCTCGGCCGAAGTCCTTTATGTGCGCGCCGGGATTCTCGAGCCCAGCGAGACCAGTCAGGTGCGTGACGCCATCATCACCGATACGGCGATCACCGAGCGTCAGAAGCAGATTCTGCTCGATATCTACGCGTCATTTACCCACCAGAACGAAGCCACCCGGGAGGAGTGTCCGAGCGATCCGACACCGACCGATGACTAGCCGTTGGCCGGCTGTTTTGCGCACCGGCTGGCGGGTAATCAAACCTGAAGGACAGTCATCTGGGTGAGGTCGACCGCAGGCTGATCCAGCCGATCGGCCGCGCTGGCCAACAGCGACTCCGTCGATGACGTGCAGCAAAGGAGACATGTAGTGACCGGATCAGCTGGGCCTGACATCTACGAACTCGACCGACAACCGACCCGACGATCAGAAGGTTTCCCCGGCAAGTCGCGTGCCATGTCAATCCGCGGGTCTTGACTAGTCCTCCCTGGAGGAGCCGACGCTTGCCCCAACGTCCAGACCAAAGATGTAAGAACGCCGATATCAGAAAATAGTTAATGAAAGGAATACCCATGGCTGAAAACTCGAACATTGATGACATCAAGGCTCCGTTGCTTGCCGCGCTTGGAGCGGCCGACCTGGCCTTGGCCACTGTCAACGAGTTGATCACGAACCTGCGTGAGCGTGCGGAGGAGACTCGTACGGACACCCGCAGCCGGGTCGAGGAGAGCCGTGCTCGCCTGACCAAGCTGCAGGAAGATCTGCCCGAGCAGCTCACCGAGCTGCGTGAGAAGTTCACCGCCGAGGAGCTGCGTAAGGCCGCCGAGGGCTACCTCGAGGCCGCGACTAGCCGGTACAACGAGCTGGTCGAGCGCGGTGAGGCCGCTCTAGAGCGGCTGCGCAGCCAGCAGAGCTTCGAGGAAGTGTCGGCGCGCGCCGAAGGCTACGTGGACCAGGCGGTGGAGTTGACCCAGGAGGCGTTGGGTACGGTCGCATCGCAGACCCGCGCGGTCGGTGAGCGTGCCGCCAAGCTGGTCGGCATCGAGCTGCCTAAGAAGGCTGCTCCGGCCAAGAAGGCCGCTCCGGCCAAGAAGGCCGCTCCGGCCAAGAAGGCGGCGGCCAAGAAGGCGCCCGCGAAGAAGGCGGCGGCCAAGAAGGTCACCCAGAAGTAGTCGGGCTCCGAATCACCATCGACTCCGAGTCGCCCACGGGGCGACTCGGAGTCGACGTGTTGGATGCAAACCGCATAGTCTGAATGCGTGAGCCACCTCGTGGGTACCGTCATGCTGGTATTGCTGGTCGCCGTCTTGGTGACAGCGGTGTACGCGTTTGTGCATGCTGCGTTGCAGCGGCCCGATGCCTATACCGCCGCCGACAAGCTGACCAAGCCGGTGTGGTTGGTGATCCTGGGCGCGGCCGTGGCGTTGGCCTCCATCCTGTATCCCGTTTTGGGTGTGCTCGGGATGGCGATGTCCGCCTGTGCGTCCGGCGTGTATCTGGTCGACGTGCGGCCCAAGCTTCTCGAGATTCAGGGCAAGTCGCGCTAACGGAATGAAAGCCCTGGTGGCCGTGTCGGCGGTGGCCGTCGTCGCACTGCTCGGTGTATCTTCCGCCCAAGCTGATCCCGAGGCGGATCCCGGCGCAGGTGAGGCCAACTATGGTGGCCCCCCAAGTTCCCCACGTCTTGTCGATCACACCGAATGGGCGCAGTGGGGAAGTCTGCCCAGCCTCCGGGTCTACCCGTCCCAAGTTGGGCGTACAGCCTCCCGCCGCCTCGGGATGGCCGCTGCCGACGCGGCCTGGGCCGAGGTTCTCGCGCTGTCACCGGAGGCCGACACTGCCGGCATGCGCGCGCAGTTCATCTGCCACTGGCAGTACGCCGAAATCAGACAACCCGGCAAACCCAGCTGGAACCTCGAGCCGTGGCGGCCGGTCGTCGACGACTCGGAGATGTTGGCTTCCGGCTGCAATCCGGGCAGCCCTGAAGAGTCGTTTTAGTGCTCGGCCAACCGACTCGGGCGCAGTTGGCCGCGCTGGTAGACCACACCCTGCTCAAGCCTGAGACCACCCGTGCCGATGTGGCCGCGCTGGTCGCCGAAGCCGCCGAACTCGGCGTCTACGCGGTCTGCGTGTCGCCGTCGATGGTGCCAGTTGCGGTCCAAGCCGGTGGTGTGCGGGTTGCGGCGGTGACGGGCTTCCCGTCGGGCAAGCACGTGTCCTCGGTCAAGGCGCATGAGGCGGCTGCGGCCCTGGCATCCGGCGCCAGTGAGATCGACATGGTCATCGACATCGGGGCTGCGCTGTGCGGTGACATCGACGCAGTGCGCTCCGACATCGAGGCGGTGCGTGCCGCTGCGGCCGGGGCTGTGCTCAAGGTGATCGTGGAGTCGGCGGTGCTGTTGGGACAGTCAAACGCGCACACGTTGGTGGATGCGTGTCGTGCCGCCGAGGATGCCGGTGCCGACTTCGTCAAAACCTCGACTGGGTGTCATCCGGCCGGCGGGGCCACGGTGCGTGCCGTCGAGCTGATGGCCGAGACGGTCGGCCCTCGGCTAGGGGTCAAAGCCAGCGGTGGGATCCGCACCGCCGCCGACGCGGTCGCGATGCTCAACGCCGGTGCCACCAGGTTGGGCCTGTCCGGCACCCGGGCGGTGCTCGATGGGCTCAGCTGACAGCTGAGCGCGCGGGTGGCGGCGTCAAATGTGCGAGAAGCAGGGATTCTGGATGCCGGTGGGGATAGCCGCGTCGCGAGTTGAGAACCGGCTCACCACGCCGGTCGAGGTGACTTGCACGCTGTCCGCGTGAATCCCCAACGGGTAGTTCTTGGTCAGGCTGGAGGTGAACTCGTTCAGCGTCGACTGAACGGTTTCTTTCGGCAGCGAGAACCCGAGCGTGTTGAAATTGATGATCTGCAGCTCCAATCCTTTGCCAGCCACTATCGGCTTGGCTGTGATGTTGTTCAGCAGGCCCTTCAGTTCGACGGTGCCGTCTGCGGGGTGAGTGACCACGCTGCTGGTGACGAAAGCGCCCAGGATCGGAATCGCGTTTTGCACCGATTCCTTGATGCCTTCCGACGACCAGGTAATGGTGGCGTCCAGGGCGCCGATCGTGCCCCTAGAGTTGGGGGTGTTCTTGAGCCGGACGTTCTGGATCGTGAGCTTTATCTGCATGCCCTTGGCATCGCGGATCTGATTGCCCGCGGTTTCCACCGAGATATTGGTGAAGTGCCGCGTAGCGACCTGCCACAGCAGCAGCGGCGCCACACCGAAGGATGCGGTGGCTTGGTCTTTGACCACGCATGCGACCGCTTGGGCGACCTTGCTATTGGCAACATGGCGAGCGTATAGCTCGCCTCCGATCAGCCCGGCGAGGACGAGCGAAAACACGATGATCAGGACAAGAAAGACGGTTAGCGGGTCGCGGCGGGCACGTCGTTTGGTCTTCACCGCCGCTGGCTCTTCCTCTTGCGCAGCCAGCAGGCCCGTTGGGTCCCACGCCTGGTGCGCAGCTTGGCGGCCGGATCGCCGTGTGTGGGCATGCGACGCAGCCAGATGCTCAGTTTGCGGCTGCTGCTCCGGTTGGGTGGGCGGACTCACCGGTTCTTGGATATGACCCGCGGGCTCGCCGGGGCGCAGTCGACCGGTGGATGCTTCGGACGATGCCGGGGGTCGGGCGAGCGGACCTTGATCCCCAGGGCGCGCCCAGGGCGACGGGTCGTTCGGTGGACCTTGCGGGTTGGTCACCCACGCGATTGTGCCTTATCGATCTGAACGAAGTCTGTCTGGTTGCGTAGCACCGCAATGCGGTCGCGAGCCGCGGCCACATTGTCGACATCGATGTCGGCGACCAGCAGTTGCGGCTGGGTGCCAGCTGACACCACCACCTCGCCTAGCGGCGAGGCCACCAGGCTGCCGCCTACCCCGGTCGGTGCAGCCGAGCTCGCCCCCACGCCGGTGCGGGCATCACCTGGGTCTGCTTGGCCGGCCGCGGCGACGTAACTCATGGAGTCTAGCGCCCGGGCGCGGGCCAGCAACGTCCACTGTTCGAGTTTGCCCGGACCGGAACCCCAGGATGCACAGACCGCGATCAGTTGGGCCCCGCGCCGCGCCAGCTCGGTATAAAGGGCGGGAAAGCGAATGTCGTAGCAAACGGTCAAACCCACCCGCACGCCGTCGACCACGACTACCACCGGTTCGCGCCCGGGTGCGACGGTACGTGACTCGGTGAAGCCGAACGCGTCATAGAGGTGGATCTTGTGGTAGTGCGCGTCCGGCTGATTGGGCGTGCCCGGGCCGGCTGCGATCAGCGTGTTTGTTACCCGCCCGTCGCCGGTCGGGGTGAACATGCCGGCGATCACGGTGATGCCCGCCTCGGTCGCGATCCGTCGGACTCCGTTTGCCCAGGGTCCGTCGACGGGCTCGGCGACCTGCCGCAGCGGGACACCGAGCCGGCACATGGTCGCCTCAGGAAACACCACCAGCTGTGCGCCCGCGGTGGCGGCTTCGCCGGCGTACTTGCCGACCAGTTGCAGATTGGCGGCGGGGTCGGTACCGCTGCGGATTTGCGCCAACGCGATTCGCATGCGCGCCAGCCTAGGCCCGGCGACGAGCGCGCCGCACCGGCGCGCGCAGGAGCCGGGCAATCCAGCTTGCGCCCGGCGACGAGCGCGCCGCACCGGCGCGCGCAGGAGCCGGGCAATCCAGCTTGCGCCCGGCGACGAGCGCGCCGCACCGGCGCGCGCAGGAGCCGGGCAAGCTGGCACCTCAGACGTTGTTCGTGATCCACAGCGTGGTGAAGCGCTGTTCGATGGTCACTAGCTGGCTTAATTGGGTGCCGATAAGCCTCTCCAGCTTCCCGCCAATGAACGGGATACGCACCTGGATGGTGACCTGCAGCGTCATTCGGGAGCCACCCGACTCCGGTATGGGCGAGAGCACGGCGGTGCCCCACAAGTTCACCGGAGCGTCCACGATCGATCCCGCAATGGACGCGGTCGCGATGCCTTCCTTGACCGGGCCCCAGGTCTCCTCGCGCCGTACCGAAAGATCGCCCCGGTGCAACTGTGTGACCAGGCCGGGCAGATTGTGACTGCGCACCATCTGCAGGGTGACGACTTCGATGGTGCCGTCGTCTCCGGAGTCGCCACCTACGCGTATCGACTCAAGGGTCGCGACGTCGACCGGCGTTTCGGCCAGTCTGGCTTTCCAGTAGTCCGCCTCGTAGAAAGCCCGATGAACCTCCTCGACGCTGCCCTCGTAGTCGGCCGACATGTCGAATGAACGCGGCATAGCAGGTCAGGCTACCCTTACGGGCCATGAAACGGAGCGGTGTCGGTTCGCTCTTTGCCGGTGCGCATATTGCCGAGGCGGTCCCGTTGGCGCCGCTGACCACTTTGCGTGTGGGCCCGATCGCCCGACGTGTCATCACTTGCACCAGCGCCGAACAGGTGGTGGCTGCGCTGCGGCACCTGGATTCGGCGGCCAAGACCGGAGCTGACCGCCCGCTGGTGTTTGCTGGTGGCTCCAATTTGGTGATCGCCGAGAACCTGACCGACCTGACCGTGGTGCGGTTGGCCAATAGCGGCATCACCATCGACGGTAACTTGGTGCGGGCCGAGGCCGGTGCGGTCTTCGATGACGTGGTGGTTAGGGCCATCGAACAGGGTCTGGGCGGACTGGAATGCCTGTCTGGCATCCCAGGATCGGCCGGGGCGACACCCGTGCAGAACGTGGGGGCGTATGGCGCGGAGGTGTCTGACACCATCACTCGGGTTCGGCTTTTGGATCGGTGCACGGGTGAGGTGCGTTGGGTATCCGCGCGCGACCTGCGCTTCGGCTATCGCACGAGCGTGCTCAAACACGCTGATGGGCTTGCGGTGCCCACCGTGGTCTTGGAGGTGGAGTTTGCGCTGGATCCGTCGGGCCGCAGCGCACCGCTGCGCTACGGCGAGCTGATCGCCGCGCTGAATGCGACCAGCGGCGAGCGCGCCGACCCGCAAGCGGTCCGCGAAGCGGTGCTGGCCCTGCGGGCACGCAAGGGCATGGTGCTGGACCCGACCGACCATGACACCTGGAGCGTGGGATCGTTCTTCACAAACCCGGTGGTCACCCAGGATGTTTACGAACGGCTGGCCGGTGACGCGGCCACCAGAAAGGACGGTCCGGTCCCGCACTATCCCGCGCCCGACGGCGTCAAGCTGGCCGCCGGCTGGCTGGTGGAACGGGCCGGCTTCGGCAAGGGCTATCCGGATGCCGGCGCCGCCCCATGCCGGCTTTCCACCAAACATGCGCTGGCGCTGACAAATCGTGGCGGGGCCACCGCCGAAGATGTGGTGACGCTGGCGCGCGCCGTGCGCGATGGGGTCCATGATGTGTTTGGTATCACACTAAAACCCGAACCCGTGCTGATCGGCTGCATGTTGTAGCTGCGTTTTCGCGGCGGGGCGGCGTGGCGCGCATTGCTTAGGGCTGGTTGCCAGGCGTTCTGTGGTCATTCGTGTGCTGTTTCGCCCGGTATCTTTGATACCCGTGAATAACTCCAGCACCCCCCAGAGTCAGGGGCCGATCAGTCGGCGTCTGGCGTTGACGGCCCTTGGGTTTGGGGTGTTGGCACCGAACGTTCTGGTCGCGTGCGCCGGCAAAGTGACCAAGCTGGCCGAGAAGAGGCCGCCACCGGCGCCTCGTCTGACTTTCCGGCCTGCCGACTCTGCCGCCGACGTGGTGCCGATCGCGCCGATCAGCGTCGAGGTCGGTGACGGCTGGTTTCAGCGGGTCGCGCTGACCAATTCGGCAGGCAAGGTCGTCGCCGGGGCATACAGCCGGGATCGCACCATCTACACGATCACCGAGCCGCTGGGCTACGACACGACCTACACCTGGAGCGGTTCGGCCGTCGGCCATGACGGCAAGGCGGTTCCGGTGGCGGGCAAGTTCACCACCGTGGCACCCGTCAAGACGATCAACGCGGGATTCCAGCTCGCCGACGGCCAGACCGTCGGGATCGCGGCGCCGGTGATTATTCAGTTCGATTCACCGATCAGCGACAAGGCCGCCGTCGAGCGGGCACTAACCGTGACCACCGACCCGCCTGTCGAGGGCGGCTGGGCCTGGCTGCCCGACGAGGCGCAGGGCGCTCGCGTGCACTGGCGTCCTCGGGAGTACTACCCGGCGGGTACCACCGTCGACGTCGACGCCAAGCTGTATGGGCTGCCGTTCGGCGACGGCGCGTACGGCGCGCAGGATATGTCGTTGCACTTCCAGATCGGTCGTCGTCAGGTGGTCAAGGCCGAAGTCTCGTCGCACCGCATCCAAGTCGTCACCGATGCCGGCGTCATCATGGACTTCCCGTGCAGCTACGGCGAGGCCGACTTGGCGCGCAACGTCACCCGCAACGGCATCCACGTCGTCACCGAGAAATACTCGGACTTCTACATGTCCAACCCGGCCGCCGGTTACAGCCATATCCACGAACGTTGGGCGGTGCGGATTTCCAACAACGGCGAGTTCATCCATGCCAACCCTATGAGCGCCGGTGCCCAGGGCAACAGCAATGTCACCAACGGCTGTATCAACCTGTCGACGGAGAACGCCGAACAGTACTACCGCAGCGCGGTCTACGGTGACCCGGTTGAGGTGACCGGCAGTTCGATCCAGCTGTCCTACGCCGACGGTGACATCTGGGACTGGGCGGTGGACTGGGACACCTGGGTGTCGATGTCGGCGCTACCGCCACCGGCGGCCAAACCGGCGGCGACGCAAATCCCGGTCACCGCCCCGGTCACGCCGTCGGATGCCCCCACCCCGTCCGGCACACCCACGACTACTAACGGACCGGGTGGGTAGCGCGACGGCTAGCTGATGCCTGGTCGCGGGGCCGGATGACGATCTGGTCAAGGTTGACGTGTGAGGGCCGGGTGGCCACGAATCCGATCACCTCGGCGACGTCGGCGGCTACTAGCGGTGTCATGCCGGCATAAACCGCGTCCGCGCGTTGCTGGTCGCCGTCGAAGCGGACCAGCGAAAATTCGGTCTCGACCGCACCTGGAGCGATCTCGGTGAGCCGGACCGGCTTCCCCAGCAGTTCGCCGCGCAGCGTGCGATGCAGCGCGCCCTGCGCGTGCTTGGCAGCGGTGTAGCCGGCGCCGCCGTCGTACACCTCGATCGCGGCGATCGAGGTGACGGTGACGATCAGGCCGTCGCCGGAGTCGATCAGCTTGGGCAGCAGCGCGCGGGTTACCCGCAGCGTGCCCAGTACGTTGGTGTCCCACATCCATCGCCAGTGCTCCAAATCGGCATCGGCGACGAACTGAAGCCCCTTGGCGCCACCGGCGTTGTTGACCAGCACGTCCACCCGGCTCAGCGCGCGGGCCAACGCTTCGACGGCGGCGTCGTCAGTGACATCGGCCACAATTGCGGTTCCGCCGATCTGGTTGGCCAGCGCGGTGATCCGGTCCGCCCGACGCGCCACCGCGACCACGTGAAACCCCTGGGCCGCAAGGGTTCTCGCGGTTGCCTCGCCGATACCGGAACTGGCGCCGGTGACCACGGCGACTCGCTTGCGGGTGCCGATTGTCGTCATCGGGACAACTCTAATAAACGTGCTAAATTCTCGGTGTGTACCACAGCGCCTTGTTCCGCACGACGACCGCGTGTCTTTTCGCGGGCGCGTGTTGTTGCCGCCCCCTTTGCCGCGCCTGACCGATACACGTCAGCAGGTGTGGCCAACAGGACCCGGCCATTGGAACTCGGAGAAGAACGCCCGTGTACTCGACTAACCGCACCTCACAGTCACTCAGCCGCAAGCCCGGCCGCAAGCACCAGCTGCGATCGCACCGTTACGTCATGCCGCCGTCGCTGCACCTGTCCGATTCCGCGGCTGCGTCCGTCTTCCGGGCCGTGCGTTTGCGTGGTCCGGTCGGTCGGGACGTAATTGCTGGATCTACGTCGCTGAGCATCGCGACGGTGAACCGCCAGGTCATCGCACTGCTGGAAGCGGGCCTCCTGCGTGAGCGGGCGGACCTGGCGGTTTCCGGGGCTATCGGGCGCCCACGCGTGCCTGTCGAAGTAAACCACGAGCCTTTTGTCACCCTGGGCATCCACATCGGTGCCCGGACCACCAGCATCGTGGCCACCGACCTGTTCGGCCGCACGCTCGACACGGTGGAGACCCCGACCCCGCGTAACGCTGCCGGGGCCGCGCTGACCTCACTGGCCGACAGCGCTGACCGATACTTGCAGCGCTGGCGCCGGCGCCGTGCGCTGTGGGTCGGGGTGACGCTTGGTGGTGCAGTCGACAGTGCCACCGGTCATGTCGACCATCCGCGGCTCGGTTGGCGTCAGGCTCCGGTCGGACCCGTGCTGGCGGATGCCCTAGGCCTGCCCGTGTCGGTGGCGTCCCACGTCGACGCCATGGCCGGGGCCGAGCTGATGCTCGGCATGCGGCGGTTCGCACCGAGCTCGTCGACGAGCCTCTACGTCTACGCCCGCGAAACCGTAGGCTATGCGCTGATGATCGGTGGGCGGGTGCACTGCCCGGCCAGTGGTCCCGGCACCATCGCGCCCCTGCCCGTCCACTCTGAAATGCTCGGCGGTACCGGGCAGCTGGAGTCCACTGTCAGCGACGAGGCGGTTTTGGCTGCTGCCCGCCGGCTGCGGATCATCCCCGGCATCGCTTCGAGGACCCGGACCGGTGGGTCCGCTACCGCCATCACCGACTTGCTGCGAGTGGCACGAGCCGGTAATCAGCAAGCCAAGGAGCTGCTGGCGGAGCGGGCCCGCGTGCTCGGTGGGGCGGTCGCGCTGCTGCGTGACTTACTCAATCCCGACGAAGTGGTGGTGGGTGGCCAGGCGTTTACCGAATATCCCGAGGCGATGGAGCAGGTGGAGGCGGCGTTTACGGCAGGGTCGGTGCTGGCGCCGCGTGACATCCGCGTGACCGTTTTCGGCAACCGGGTGCAGGAGGCCGGGGCAGGCATCGTGTCCCTAAGCGGGCTCTATGCCGATCCATTGGGTGCCTTGCGGCGATCGGGCGCGCTGGATGCCCGGCTGCAGGACACCGCCCCGGAGGCGCTCGCGTGATCGGCTGACGAGCCGCGTCCGCGCGTGTCACTTCGGTTCCTGCAAGGATGGCAGGTGTGCGGCACGATGACGGTTCAGGGTTGATCGCCCAGCGCCGTCCGGTCCGCGGCGAGGGTGCCACCCGCTCGCGCGGCCCATCCGGGCCATCCAATCGGAATGTTTCGGCAGCAGACGACCCGCGCCGGGTTGCGCTGCTGGCGGTGCACACCTCACCGCTGGCACAGCCGGGCACCGGTGACGCCGGCGGCATGAACGTCTACATGCTGCAAAGTGCGCTGCACCTGGCCCGTCGGGGCATCGAGGTGGAGATCTTCACCCGGGCCACCGCATCGGCAGATCCACCGGTGGTGCGGGTGGCACCCGGGGTGCTGGTGCGCAACGTGGTGGCGGGGCCCTTCGAGGGTTTGGACAAGTACGACCTGCCCACCCAGCTTTGTGCGTTCGCCGCCGGGGTGCTGCGCGCCGAGGCGGTCCACGAACCGGGTTACTACGACATCGTGCACTCGCACTACTGGCTGTCGGGTCAGGTCGGCTGGCTGGCGCGCGACCGCTGGGCGGTGCCGTTGGTGCACACCGCACACACGCTGGCCGCCGTGAAGAACGCGGCACTGGCCGACGGCGACGGACCCGAGCCGCCGCTGCGTACGGTCGGGGAGCAGCAGGTCGTCGACGAGGCGGATCGGTTGATCGTCAACACCGACGATGAAGCCAGGCAAGTGATTTCGCTTCATGGTGCCGATCCGGCACGAATCGACGTGGTCCATCCCGGTGTCGATCTGGACGTGTTCCGCCCGGGTGATCGGCGCGCGGCCCGGGCCGCGCTAGGACTACCAGTTGACGAGCGCGTGGTGGCCTTCGTCGGACGCATCCAGCCGCTGAAGGCACCCGACATTGTGCTGCGTGCGGCCGCCAAGTTGCCCGGGGTGCGCATCATCGTGGCCGGCGGACCGTCGGGCAGCGGTCTGGCTTCACCGGACGGACTGGTCCGGCTCGCCGACGAACTGGGCATCTCTGCACGGGTGACGTTTCTGCCGCCGCAGTCCCACACGGATCTGGCCACCTTGTTTCGGGCGGCGGACCTGGTTGCGGTGCCGAGCTACTCCGAGTCGTTCGGCCTGGTTGCTGTGGAGGCCCAAGCGTGCGGCACACCGGTGGTGGCCGCGGCGGTGGGCGGGCTGCCCGTCGCGGTGCGCGACGGGATCACCGGCACCCTGGTGTCCGGGCACGAGGTCGGTCAGTGGGCCGACGCCATCGATCACCTGCTGCGGTTGTGTGCCGGGCCACGGGGACGGGTGATGAGCCGGGCGGCGGCACGGCACGCCGCCACGTTCTCGTGGGAGAACACCACCGACGCGCTGTTGGCCAGTTATCGGCGTGCGATCGGCGAGTACAACGCCGAGCGCCAGCGCCGGGGCGGCGAGGTGATATCGGACCTGGTAGCGGTGGGCAAGCCCCGCCACTGGACGCCGCGTCGCGGGGTGGGCGCGTGACTTCCTCCTTGCCGACCGTGCAACGTGTGATCCAGAATGCGCTCGAGGTCAGCCAGCTGAAGTACTCCCAACACCCCCGCCCGGGCGGGGCGCCGCCCGCGCTGATCGTCGAGCTGCCGGGCGAACGCAAGCTCAAGATCAACACCATCCTGAGCGTCGGCGAGCATTCGGTGCGTGTCGAGGCGTTCGTGTGTCGCAAGCCTGACGAGAACCGCGAAGACGTATACCGGTTCCTGCTGCGGCGCAACCGCCGCCTGTATGGGGTCGCGTACACGCTGGACAATGTCGGCGACATCTACCTGGTGGGCCAGATGGCGCTGTCCGCAGTGGACGCCGACGAGGTTGACCGGGTGTTGGGGCAGGTGTTAGAGGTGGTGGATTCGGACTTCAATGCGTTGTTGGAGTTGGGATTTCGGTCGTCGATTCAACGAGAGTGGCAGTGGCGGTTATCTCGCGGTGAGTCGCTGCAGAACCTGCAGGCCTTCGCTCACTTACGCCCGACGACGATGCAGAGCGCGCAGCGCGATGAGAAGGAGTTGGGCGGTTAGGTCGAGCCCGACGACGATGCAGAGCGCGCAGCGCGATGAGAAGGAGTTGGGCGGTTAGGTCGAGCCCGACGACGATGCAGAGCGCGCAGCGCGATGAGAAGGAGTTGGGCGGTTAGGTCGAGCCCGACGACGATGCAGAGCGCGCAGCGCGATGAGAAGGAGTTGGGCGGTTAGGTCGAGCCCGACGACGATGCAGAGCGCGCAGCGCGATGAGAAATAGCACTCGTGGAGGTCAAGACGCCCGCCGGTGATGGGCTGGTGGCGCTCACCCCGTTCCGGACTCAGAAATTCGCGATCACAATTTGCGCGTTCAAGTCATTGGCATGCATGTGATGGTTTAGCGTTCCGCTGTGCCTCTTCAGGTGTTTGTCGGCTTCGTTGCCATGATGACGCTCAAGGTCGCGATCGGCCCGCAAAACGCATTTGTCCTGCGCCAAGGAATTAGGCGAGAATACGTGCTGGTCATTGTGGCGCTGTGCGGGATCGCTGATGGGGCACTGATTGCCGCGGGCGTTGGCGGCTTCGCTGCGCTGATTCACGCTCATCCCAATATGACTTTGGTTGCCCGATTTGGCGGCGCAGCGTTCTTGATTGGCTACGCGCTATTGGCCGCGCGGAACGCGTGGCGCCCGAGCGGGCTGGTGCCGTCGGAATCGGGGCCGGCTGCGCTGATCGGCGTGGTGCAAATGTGCCTGGTGGTGACCTTTCTCAACCCACACGTCTATCTGGACACTGTGGTGTTGATCGGTGCCCTCGCCAATGAGGAATCAGATCTGCGGTGGTTTTTCGGAGCCGGTGCCTGGGCCGCCAGCGTCGTATGGTTCGCCGTGTTGGGATTTAGCGCGGGCCGGCTACAGCCATTCTTCGCAACTCCAGCTGCTTGGCGCATTCTTGATGCGCTGGTTGCCGTGACGATGATTGGGGTCGCCGTCGTTGTGCTCGTCACGTCACCAAGTGTGCCGACGGCCAATGTCGCACTGATCATTTGACCACCTCGTAGGCCGCCCATGTATCGGCCTTGGTGAACCGGCCGTTACGGTGCCGACCACCTCGGCGGTATGAACGCGCTGCGCAGCGGACCGAGGAGAATTCGGGCATTTTGGTCCACGATGAGGAGTGCGGGAGTGCGTGAGAGACTTGCCGGTATGGCAAACACTGGCAGCCTGGTGTTGCTGCGCCACGGCGAGAGCGACTGGAATGCCCTCAACCTGTTCACCGGCTGGGTCGATGTCGGCCTGACGGACAAGGGCCAGGCAGAGGCGGTTCGAAGCGGCGAGCTGATCGCGGAACACGACCTATTGCCCGACGTGCTCTACACCTCGTTGCTGCGGCGCGCGATCACCACCGCGCATCTGGCGTTGGACAGCGCCGATCGGCTCTGGATTCCCGTGCGGCGTAGCTGGCGGCTCAACGAACGCCACTACGGCGCGCTGCAGGGTTTGGACAAGGCCGAGACCAAGGCCCGCTATGGCGAAGAGCAGTTCATGGCCTGGCGGCGCAGCTATGACACGCCGCCGCCGCCGATCGAGCGGGGCAGTCAGTTCAGCCAGGACGCCGACCCTCGTTACGCCGACATCGGCGGTGGCCCGCTCACCGAATGTCTGGCTGACGTGGTCGCCCGGTTTTTGCCATATTTCACCGACGTCATCGTTGGCGACTTGCGGGTCGGCAAGACGGTGCTGATCGTTGCCCACGGCAACTCGTTGCGCGCGCTGGTCAAGCACCTGGACCAGATGTCTGACGACGAAATCGTCGGACTGAACATCCCGACCGGAATTCCGCTGCGCTACGACCTGGATTCCGCGATGAGGCCGCTGGTGCGCGGTGGTACGTATCTGGACCCGGAGGCGGCAGCCGCCGGCGCCGCCGCGGTGGCCGGCCAGGGCCGCGGGTAATTGTTTGAGATCCCACCTGCCGGCGGTTTCGGCGGCTGATGGTGTGCTTTGGTGCGCTGTTTGCCAAACAGCATGTGAACGGTAACCGAACAGCTGTGGCGTAGTGTGTGACTTGTCCGATTTTGGCCTTGCCGCGCTAGGGCGACGTTCACCGGATTTGTAGGATTTTCCTTGTGACTGTGTTCTCGGCGCTGTTGCTGGCCGGGGTTTTGTCCGCGCTGGCACTGGCCGTCGGTGGTGCTGTTGGAATGCGGCTGACGTCGCGGGTCGTCGAACAGCGCCAACGGGTGGCCACGGAGTGGTCGGGAATCACGGTTTCGCAGATGTTGCAATGCATTGTCACGCTGATGCCGCTGGGCGCCGCGGTGGTGGACACCCATCGCGACGTTGTCTACCTCAACGAACGGGCCAAAGAGCTAGGTCTGGTGCGCGACCGCCAGCTCGATGATCAGGCCTGGCGGGCCGCCCGGCAGGCGCTGGGTGGTGAAGACGTCGAGTTCGACCTGTCGCCGCGCAAGCGGTCGGCCACGGGTCGATCCGGGCTATCAGTGCATGGGCATGCCCGGTTGCTGAGCGAGGAAGACCGCCGGTTCGCCGTGGTGTTCGTGCACGACCAGTCGGATTATGCGCGGATGGAGGCGGCTAGGCGTGACTTCGTGGCCAACGTCAGTCACGAGCTCAAGACGCCCGTCGGTGCCATGGCTCTACTCGCCGAGGCGCTGCTGGCGTCGGCCGACGACTCCGAAACCGTTCGGCGGTTCGCCGAGAAGGTGCTCATTGAGGCCAACCGGCTCGGTGACATGGTCGCCGAGTTGATCGAGCTATCCCGGCTACAGGGCGCCGAGCGGCTACCCAATATGACCGACGTCGACGTCGATACGATTGTGTCGGAAGCGATTTCACGCCATAAGGTGGCGGCCGACAACGCCGACATCGAAGTCCGCACCGACGCGCCCAGCAATCTGCGGGTGCTGGGCGACCAAACTCTGCTGGTTACCGCACTGGCAAACCTGGTTTCCAATGCGATTGCCTATTCGCCGCGCGGGTCGCTGGTGTCGATCAGCCGTCGCCGTCGCGGTGCCAACATCGAGATCGCCGTCACCGACCGGGGCATCGGCATCGCGCCGGAAGACCAGGAGCGGGTCTTCGAACGGTTCTTCCGGGGGGACAAGGCGCGCTCGCGTGCCACCGGAGGCAGCGGACTCGGGTTGGCCATCGTCAAACACGTCGCGGCTAATCACGACGGCACCATCCGCGTGTGGAGCAAACCGGGAACCGGGTCAACGTTCACCTTGGCTCTTCCGGCGTTGATCGAGGCCTATCACGACGACGAGCGACCCGAGCAGGCGCGAGAGCCCGAACTGCGGTCAAACAGGTCACAACGAGAGGAAGAGCTGAGCCGATGACCTGCGCCGACGACGATGCAGAGCGTAGCGATGAGGTGGGGGCACCACCCGCTTGCGGGGGAGAGTGGCGCTGATGACCTGCGCCGACGACGATGCAGAGCGTAGCGATGAGGTGGGGGCACCACCCGCTTGCGGGGGAGAGTGGCGCTGATGACCTGCGCCGACGACGATGCAGAGCGTAGCGATGAGGTGGGGGCACCACCCGCTTGCGGGGGAGAGTGGCGCTGATGACCTGCGCCGACGACGATGCAGAGCGTAGCGATGAGGTGGGGGCACCACCCGCTTGCGGGGGAGAGTGGCGCTGATGACCAGTGTGTTGATTGTGGAGGACGAGGAGTCGCTGGCCGATCCGCTGGCGTTTCTGCTGCGCAAGGAGGGCTTTGAGGCCACGGTGGTGACCGATGGTCCGGCAGCTCTCGCCGAGTTCGACCGGGCCGGCGCCGACATCGTCCTGCTCGATCTGATGCTGCCTGGGATGTCGGGTACCGATGTATGCAAGCAGTTGCGCGCTCGGTCCAGCGTTCCGGTGATCATGGTGACCGCCCGGGATAGCGAGATCGACAAGGTGGTCGGCCTGGAGCTGGGCGCTGACGACTACGTGACCAAGCCCTATTCGGCACGCGAGTTGATCGCACGCATCCGCGCGGTGCTGCGCCGTGGCGGCGACGACGACTCGGAGATGAGCGATGGCGTGCTGGAGTCCGGGCCGGTTCGCATGGATGTGGAGCGCCATGTCGTCTCGGTGAACGGTGACACCATCACGCTGCCGCTCAAGGAGTTCGACCTGCTGGAATACCTGATGCGCAACAGCGGGCGGGTGTTGACTCGCGGACAACTGATCGACCGGGTCTGGGGTGCGGACTACGTGGGCGACACCAAGACGCTCGACGTCCATGTCAAGCGGCTGCGCTCCAAGATCGAAGCCGACCCGGCTAACCCGGTTCACTTGGTGACGGTGCGCGGGCTGGGCTACAAACTCGAGGGCTAGCGGACGCCGACAACCTTGGCGACTGTCTGGTCGGCTACGGCCAGTGCCATCGCCATGATGGACAGCTGCGGGTTCACTTCCGGGCAGCTGGGCAGGATCGAGGCGTCGGCAACCCACACGCCCTCGACGCCGCGCAGCCGGCCCGTCGCGTCGACCGGACAAAGCTGCTCGTCGGCGCCGGCGGCCGCGGTGCCCGTCGGATGGAAGGCGGCCAGGTGCAGGCTTCTGGGGTTGGCTCGGCGCAGCACATCCTGCAGCTCGGGCAGGGACCGCATCGGTGGGGCGCCGGGGATACCGGTCAGCACCTCCACCGCGCCGGCGGCAAAGAGCAGCCGGCCAATGGCCTGCAGCGCGACCCGTAGCTTGGCGATCTCACCTGGAGCTATGTCATAGCGCACCACCGTCTCGCCGCGCACCGACCGCACCGTGCCGACGCCCCGATCGGCCACCATCGCCCCGAATGTTGCGATCTGCGGCGCCCGGTCGAGCCAGCGGAGCAGCTCGGCCCCGTAGCCGGGGAAGACCATCGACCCCATGCCCGGCGGTGTGGAGGTGGCCTCGATCAGCACGCCGTCGGATTCGTGAAACTCGTGAACCGCCGCGCTCTGCAGCACCCCGCGCCACGCGAAGACGTCGTCGTCGAAGAGCCCGGCCAGCATAGTTGCCGGGTGCAGCGCAAGGTTGTGGCCCAGTCGCGGGTGCCCACCAAGACCGCTGCGCCGCAACAGTCCTGGCGTCTCCGTCGCACCGGCGGCGACGACGACCGCGTCGGCCAGCACGTCGAGTGTGGTGCCGTCGGGCCGGCGGGCTCGCACGCCATAGGCCCGCCCGGCGCGGTGCAGGATCCGTTCGACCCGCGCCCAGGAGATGATCCGCGCGCCGGCCGCGCAGGCTTGCGGCAGGGCGTTGAGGTGCACGCCGAACTTGGCGTTGCTGGGGCAGCCGATCGCGCACTGGCAACAGCCACGGCACCCCGGCGCATTGCGCGGGATGGGCGCCGCCCGCCAGCCCAGCGACTTGGCGGCCTGCAGCAACAGGCGCCCGTTGCGGCCCATGATCTCCAGCGGCACCGGCGCAACCCGCAGTGTTTGCTCCGCATCGTCAAGACGACGTCCCAGCTGGTCGGGGTCGGCCAGGCCGAGACCGAACTCGTCACGCCAGCGCCGCTGCACGGCAAGTGAAGGCCGAAAGCAGGTGCCGGAGTTGACGACGGTGGTGCCGCCCACCGCCCGGCCCATCGGCAGCACCACCGCCGGTCGCCCGAGCGCGACGGTGGCCCCGGCGCCACGGTACAACCCGGCATAACGGTCGACCGGGTGGGTGCTACGGAACTCCTCGACCGTCCAGCGCCGTCCCTCTTCGAGCACGACCACGTCAAGGCCGGCCCGGGCCAGCGTGCGCGCGACCATCGCGCCGCCCGCCCCGGAGCCGACGACCACCGCATCGGCCCTGGTGACGGATGGGCTGTCCGCCGACAAGATGACGGTCAACTCCGCGTCGGGGCGCGCCGCGTCATGTTCCTGGGCGCGGGCGAGCAATTCGTGCGCGTAGGTGTCGGCGCCGTTGGCCAACAGCACGATCGCCTTCAACCCCTCCACGGCCGCAGCGACTTCCGGGCTCAGTGCGGCGATCCGGTGCAGCACCCGTGCCCGCTCGTCCGGGTGCAGTCGCGGTAGCGACCGGCCGGTGGTGAGGTAGCTGGCCGCCGCCAGTGAAGCCAGCCCGGCGCGCACCGCGAATCGTGAGGTCGCCGGCAGTCGTGTGACGTAGCGGTCAACGCGCTGCACGAATTGAGCCGGCAACGGGCCGCCGAGCTCCGGCGGCAGCAGCGCGGCGCCGAACGAGGCCAACGGATAGGACTTAGCCCGATCGGCGAGCCGGCTCATATCCGGCGCCCGAGCCGGCGGCCGAGCTTTATGAAGAACGGATACGTTGCGAAGATGGCAGCGGCCATCGCGTGCAGCGGCCACTCCGCGCGGGCCACATCCACGCTGAAAACCCCGCTGTTCCACATGAAATCGCGGCCGTTCTGTGCGCGAAATGGCCGCCACAGCATCCCGAGCCCGGGTACGTTGTGGTACAGCCCGAACGAAGCGCCGAAGAAGACGCCCAGGGCGGCGGCCTCGGCGGCATCGCGGCGGTCCACGGGCAGGCGTCGCTCGATGAGCACTCCGCAGACAAACAGCAGCGGCGGGTCGAGCAGGAAACTCATGCTGGCGTCCCTTCCTTGATAGCCGGTGCCGCGGTTCCCCGCAGGCCGACTTCGGCGTGTCCGGTGCCCAGCACCGACCAGTGCCGGCCGCCGAGCTCGATGTGGATGTCGGCCTGCTCGGTGTTGGTGCACACCGCCTTGGCCCCGTCGGGATCGGTGTATCCCAGGCTTACGCACCGCTCCGGCGGCTGGTCTACCCGGATTAGCGCCTCCCGGCCGCCGATGCGTCCTTCCAGTTGCCAGTGCCGCACGCCGAGCGTTGTCCGCATTCGCAGCGACGGTAAAGGACTTGCGGGCCAATCCTTTCCGTCGATGCGGAAGCGAACGAACGCTAGCGGCGCGAGCCTGCGTAGGCCCGGCTTGTGTGATACCGCGGTCACCACCTCTAGGACGTCGCCGTCGCCGAGATCGGCATGGATCCATCCCCACCGCTTGGCATTGCCATGTCCGTAGATGTGGGCCACACTGCCGCGCCAGCTGTCGACGCGGTGGGTGGTTTCGCCGACGGCCAAGGAGCCAGCGAAGACGGCGGTGGGTGCGATCACCACTTGGGCGCCGGGCAGCAACTCGCGCTCCCAGGCCACGCGAGGAAACGTCCACAGTGGCGCCGCGGTGTCCTTCCAGGACAGCTCCCATGCGAGTGATCGGGTACGTCCGGTCAGCTCCGCTGGCGCCATTCGTACACCGGCGATGTCGAACCAGGCGGGGCCGGCCGCGGGTTGGGCGGGCTGGGGGCCGAAGCGCTCGGTGCCCGGCGGGGCATCCGGTGGAAACCAGGTCACCCAGCCGTGCGCGTAGGGCCCGCCGGTCGTCGGGGCCACCGTCTCACAGTGCACCCATAGGCCGGTACGCGTCAGTGGATCCGACAGAGTCGCATACCAGACTTCCAGGCGCCCGGCTGCACCGCGCCACCGCGGCAAGGCCGCCGACCGCGTTTCATCGTCCACTGCGGCACCTCCTGCTGGCTGAGTTGTCGATTCGCCCACTATATTGGTTGAGCCAATGAACCAGTCAAGTGTCTTTCAGCCGCCGGATCGGCAGCGGGTGGATGAGCGGATCGCGACGACGATCGCCGACGCCATCCTCGACGGCGTCTTCCCGCCGGGCTCGACCCTGCCGCCCGAGCGAGACCTGGCAGAGCGGCTCGGTGTCAACCGCACCTCGCTACGCCAGGGTCTGGCGCGACTGCAACAGATGGGCCTGATCGAGGTGCGGCACGGCAGCGGCAGTGTGGTCCGTGACCCCGAGGGGCTCACCCATCCCGCGGTGGTCGAGGCGCTGGTGCGCAAACTGGGCCCCGACTTCCTCGTCGAGTTGCTGGAGATCCGCGCGGCGTTAGGCCCGTTGATTGGCCGCCTGGCGGCCGCCCGGAGCACGCCCGAGGATGCCGAGGCGTTGTGTGCGGCGCTGGAAGTGGTGCAACAGGCGGACACGGCCGCGGCGCGGCAGGCAGCCGATCTTGCCTACTTCCGGGTGCTCATCCACAGCACTCGCAACCGCGCATTGGGGTTGCTCTACCGCTGGGTGGAGCACGCCTTCGGCGGCCGCGAGCATGCGCTCACCGGGGCCTACGACGACGCGGACCCAGTGTTGACCGACCTGCGGGCGATCAACGGGGCGGTGCTGGCCGGTGACCCGGCGGCCGCTGCCGCGACCGTCGAGGCGTATCTGAACGCCAGTGCGCTGCGCATGGTCAAGTCCTACCGCGACCGCGCTTAGCTACTGGGCCGCACGCGTCGCCGGATGTACGGCGATGAGCCCTAATTGACTGCGGCGCTTGCACATTGCTGCGAGTTCCCCATAGGCCTTCTCCCCGAGTAATTCGGTGAGTTCGTCGGCAAGGCTCTGCCACACCTGCTTGGTTCCGACATGGGCGGCCGGATCGCCGGTGCAATACCAGTGCAGGTCAGCACCACCCGAGCCCCAACCGCGGCGGTCATATTCGGTGAGGGTGGTCTTGAGGATTTCGGTGCCGTCGGGGCGGGTCACCCATTCCTGGCTGCGCCGGATCGGCAACTGCCAGCAGACATCGGGTTTCATCGTCAACGGCGGCACGCCCAGCTTGAGGGCTTTGCTGTGCAGCGCGCAGCCGGCGCCACCGGCGAACCCGGGCCGGTTCAAGAAGATACACGCGCCCTTGTGTTTGCGGGTGCGGTGCTGGGGTTGGCCGTCGTGCTCGTCGAGTTCCAGGTAGCCCTTGCGGCGCAGGCCCTTTGCCCGGAACTGCCAGTCGTCGTCGGTCAGCTTGTGCACCGCGTCGGCCAACCGGGTGCGGTCGTCGTCGTCGGACAGGAACGCACCGTGCGAACAACAGCCGTCGTTTGGCCGGCCCGCGACGGTGCCCTGGCAGGCGGGTGTGCCGAATACACACGCCCAGCGCGACAGCAACCAGGTAAGGTCGGCCGCGATCAGGTGCTCGGGATTGTCCGGGTCGTAGAACTCCACCCACTCACGGGCGAAGTCCAACTCGACTTCTTGCCCCGGGTGCACCGGTCTCCGTCGCGAATTTGCCACGGATTCAACGTTAGACCACGAAGCCCGCCGCGGGATTCCGCCATAGCCCAGCACGGCCGGCACATGCCACCGGGCGCCTTGCGCGGGTCGCCACACGCCCGTATCTTCGCCCGGCTAGTTTGTTTTCGTGCGATTGGGCGTGCTGGACGTGGGTAGCAACACGGTCCATCTGCTGGTGGTCGATGCCCACCGCGGCGGCCACCCGACCCCGATGAGCTCGACGAAGGCCACGCTGCGGCTGGCCGAGGCCACCGACAGCTCGGGCAAGATCACCAAGCGCGGAGCCGACAAGCTGATTTCCACCATCGACGAATTCGCCAAGATTGCCATCAGCTCGGGCTGTGCCGAGCTGATGGCCTTCGCCACGTCGGCGGTCCGCGACGCCGAGAATTCCGAGGACGTCCTGTCCCGGGTGCGCAAAGAGACCGGTGTCGAGTTGCAGGCGCTGCGTGGGGAGGACGAGTCACGGCTGACCTTCCTGGCCGTGCGACGATGGTACGGGTGGAGCGCTGGGCGCATCCTCAACCTCGACATCGGCGGCGGCTCGCTGGAAGTGTCCAGTGGCGTGGACGAGGAGCCCGAGATTGCGTTATCGCTGCCCCTGGGCGCCGGACGGTTGACCCGAGAGTGGCTGCCCGACGATCCGCCGGGCCGGCGCCGGGTGGCGATGCTGCGAGACTGGCTGGATGCCGAGCTGGCCGAGCCCAGTGTGACCGTCCTGGAAGCCGGCAGCCCCGACCTGGCGGTCGCAACGTCGAAGACGTTTCGCTCGTTGGCGCGACTAACCGGTGCGGCCCCATCCATGGCCGGGCCGCGGGTGAAGAGGACCCTAACGGCAAATGGTCTGCGGCAACTCATCGCGTTTATCTCTAGGATGACGGCGGTTGACCGTGCAGAACTGGAAGGGGTAAGCGCCGACCGAGCGCCGCAGATTGTGGCCGGCGCCCTGGTGGCAGAGGCGAGCATGCGAGCACTGTCGATAGAAGCGGTGGAAATCTGCCCGTGGGCGCTGCGGGAAGGTCTCATCTTGCGCAAACTCGACAGCGAAGCCGACGGAACCGCCCTCATCGAGTCTTCGTCTGTGCACACTTCGGTGCGTGCCGTCGGAGGTCAGCCAGCTGATCGGAACGCGGCCAACCGATCGAGAGGCAGCAAACCATGACGGGACCACACCCCGAAACAGAGAGCTCCGGTAACCGGCAGATCTCGGTGGCCGAGTTGCTGGCCAGGCAAGGGGTCACCGGCGCCCCGGCCCGACGGCGCCGGCGGCGACGCGGCGATAGTGACGCCATCACGGTCGCCGAGCTGACCGGTGAGATTCCGATCATTCGTGACGACCATCACCACGCCGGCCCGGACGCGCACGCGAGCCAGTCTCCGGCGGCTAACGGGCGAGTCCAGGTTGGCGAAGCTGCCCCACAGTCGCCGGCGGAACCAGTCGCCGAGCAGGTTGCCGAAGAGCCAACGAGAACCGTGTACTGGTCGCAACCCGAGCCGCGCTGGCCCAAGTCCCCCCCGCAGGACCGGCGCGAGTCCGGGCCCGAGCTTAGCGAGTACCCGCGGCCACTGCGCCACACGCATAGCGACAGAGCACCCGCGGGGCCGCCGTCCGGTGCCGAACACATGAGTCCGGATCCGGTCGAGCACTACCCCGATCTCTGGGTGGATGTCCTGGACACCGAGGTGGGCGAAGCGGAAGCCGAGACCGAGGTGCGCGAAGCGCAACCTGGGCGCGGCGAGCGCCACGCCGCAGCGGCGGCGGCCGGCACCGACGTCGAGGGTGATGGTGCGGCCGAGGCGCGGGTTGCCCGTCGTGCCCTGGACGTGGTCCCGACGCTGTGGCGCGGCGCGTTGGTCGTGCTGCAGTCGATCCTGGCCGTTGCCTTCGGTGCCGGGTTGTTCATCGCCTTCGACCAGTTGTGGCGCTGGAACAGCATAGTGGCGCTAGTGCTATCGGTGATGGTCATCCTTGGCCTAGTGGTCTCGGTGCGGGCAGTCCGCAAGACCGAAGACATCGCCAGTACGTTGATCGCGGTTGCGGTGGGGGCGCTGATTACCCTGGGACCGCTGGCCTTGTTGCAATCGGGCTAGCCGCCACCACACACAGTGCGCCCAGCAATCAAAGTCGGCTTGTCGACGGCCTCGGTGTACCCGTTGCGGGCCGAGGCCGCGTTCGAGTACGCCGACAGGCTTGGCTACGACGGGGTCGAGCTGATGGTCTGGGGTGAATCGGTCAGTCAGGACATCGATGCCGTCCGGAAGCTGTCGCGCCGCTACCGCGTGCCGGTGTTGTCGGTGCACGCTCCGTGCCTACTCATCTCGCAGCGGGTGTGGGGCGCCAATCCGATCCTCAAGTTGGACCGCAGTGTGCGGGCCGCCGAACAACTGGGCGCGCAAACGGTCGTCGTGCATCCGCCTTTCCGCTGGCAACGACGCTACGCCGAAGGGTTCAGCGATCAGGTTGCCGCCCTAGAAGCGGCCAGCACCGTGATGGTGGCCGTTGAAAACATGTTTCCCTTCCGAGCGGACCGGTTTTTCGGGGCCGGCCAGTCCCGGGAACGGATGCGTAAGCGGGGTGGTGGCCCAGGTCCGGCGATCTCGGCGTTCGCGCCGTCCTACGACCCGCTGGACGGCAACCACGCGCATTACACGCTGGACCTCTCGCACACCGCGACTGCGGGCACCGACTCGCTGGATATGGCGCGGCGGATGGGCCCAGGGCTGGTGCACCTGCACCTGTGTGACGGCAGCGGCCTGCCCGCCGACGAGCACCTGGTGCCCGGCCGCGGTACCCAGCCGACCGCCGAGGTGTGCCAGATGCTGGCCGGCAGCGGCTTCGTCGGCCACGTCGTGTTGGAGGTGTCCACCTCAAGCGCGCGTTCGGCCAATGAACGCGAATCCATGCTGGCCGAGTCGTTGCAGTTCGCCCGCACTCACCTGCTGCGTTGATATGCCGGGAACACTATGAACGCGTTGTTCACCACGGCGATGGCGCTGCGCCCGCTTGACTCCGATCCCGGCAATCCGGCGTGCCGGGTTTTTGAAGGCGAGCTGAACGAGCACTGGACCATCGGGCCCAAGGTGCACGGCGGTGCGATGGTGGCGCTGTGTGCCAATGCCGCCCGCACCGCTTACGGCGCGGCCGGACAGCAGCCCATGCGGCAACCGGTCGCAGTGTCGGCGAGCTTTCTGTGGGCGCCGGATCCGGGGACGATGCGGTTGGTGACGTCGATCCGCAAGCGTGGTCGCCGGATTAGCGTGGCCGATGTCGAGCTCACCCAGGGTGGCCGCACAGCGGTGCACGCCGTGGTCACCCTGGGTGAGCCGGAGCATTTTCTCCCCGGCGTTGATGGGAGCGGCGGGGCCAGTGGAACCGCGCCGCTGCTGTCGGCGAATCCGGTGGTGGAGCTGATGGCACCGGAACCGCCCGAGGGAGTCGTGCCGATCGGTCCCGGCCATCAGCTGGCCGGGCTGGTGCACTTAGGCGAAGGCTGCGATGTCCGGCCGGTGTTGTCGACGTTGCGGTCCGCGACCGATGGGCGGCCACCGGTGATTCAGCTGTGGGCGCGTCCACGCGGCGTTGCTCCGGACGCGCTGTTCGCTCTGTTGTGCGGGGACTTGTCGGCCCCGGTGACCTTCGCGGTGGACCGCACCGGCTGGGCGCCTACAGTTGCGCTCACCGCCTATCTTCGGGCCCTGCCCGCCGACGGCTGGCTGCGAGTGCTCTGCACCTGCGTCGAAATCGGGCAGGACTGGTTTGACGAGGACCACATCGTCGTCGACCGGTTGGGCCGCATCGTGGTGCAGACGCGCCAACTGGCGATGGTGCCTGCCCAGTAGCACGGATCGGCCGAGCTGTCTGCGATGCTTTTCGGCATGGCAAGGATCGCGATTATCGGCGGCGGCAGCATCGGTGAGGCATTGCTGTCGGGTCTGCTGCGGGCGGGCCGGCAGGTCAAAGACCTGGTAGTGGCCGAGCGGATGCCCGATCGCGCCAACTACCTGGCGCAGACCTATTCGGTGTTGGTGACGTCGGCGGCCGACGCGGTGGAGAACGCGACGTTCGTCGTCGTCGCGGTCAAACCAGCCGACGTCGAGCCGGTGATCGCGGATCTGGCGAACGCGACTGCGGCGGCCGAAAACGACAGTGCTGAGCAGGTGTTCGTCACCGTGGTAGCGGGCATCACGATCGCGTATTTCGAATCCAAGCTACCGGCTGGGACGCCAGTGGTGCGTGCGATGCCGAACGCGGCGGCATTGGTGGGAGCGGGGGTTACAGCGCTGGCCAAAGGCCGCTTTGTCACCCCGCAACAGCTTGAGGAGGTCTCGGCCTTGTTCGACGCGGTCGGCGGCGTGCTGACCGTTCCGGAATCGCAGTTGGACGCGGTGACCGCGGTGTCCGGCTCGGGTCCGGCCTATTTCTTTCTGCTGGTCGAGGCCCTGGTGGATGCCGGAGTCGGGGTGGGCTTGAGCCGTCAGGTGGCCACCGATCTCGCCGCGCAGACAATGGCTGGCTCAGCGGCGATGCTGCTGGAGCGGATGGAGCAAGACCAGGGTGGCGCCAATGGCGAGCTGATGGGGCTGCGCGTGGACCTTACCGCATCACGGCTGCGCGCCGCGGTTACCTCGCCGGGCGGTACGACCGCCGCTGCGCTGCGGGAACTCGAACGCGGCGGGTTTCGGATGGCTGTCGACGCGGCGGTTCAAGCCGCCAAAAGCCGCTCTGAGCAGCTCAGAATTACACCGGAATGATTCACGAATTTTGAACTGATTATCCCTCACCAGTACCAGTAACCCCACTAGTCCCGCTATTCTCCTCTTTGTAAGCGCGTGTGGGTGCCAGCGGAGGGGAAGCCGCTGGGACTGCGCGTGCCTGACACGATTGGGTTGCGATGACGTCTACGAACGGGCCATCGGCGCGGGATACCGGTTTTGTTGAGGGCCAGCAGGCCAAGACACAACTTCTCACCGTGGCCGAAGTGGCGGCCCTGATGCGGGTGTCCAAGATGACGGTGTACCGGCTGGTGCACAATGGCGAACTGCCCGCGGTTCGGGTCGGGCGGTCATTCCGGGTGCATGCCAAGGCCGTCCACGACATGTTGGAGACTTCGTACTTCGACGCGGGCTAGTTGCCGGCCGCACGCGGCCGGAGTCCGCCTGACCGATCTGGCAATGCTCGGGCGCTGCCGGTTTGGTGTTCCGTGCGACCGCCCGGGTAGAGTGTCCGGGTCAGATAGCCGTATAGATGGCGGGGTCATGGGTTCAGTAATCAAGAAGCGGCGCAAGCGCATGTCCAAGAAAAAGCATCGCAAGCTGCTGCGTCGCACCCGGGTGCAGCGCAGGAAACTGGGCAAATAGGTTGCGAGCAGACCCCGCCAGCTCGACCGTCACGCGCTTGTAACGCCGCCGTTTCGCCTGGCCGTTAGGCTGTCGGAGTGAGTTCGTCGAACGGGCGCGGTGGCGCCGGAGGAGTCGGCGGCAGCAGTGAGCACCCGCAGTACCCCAAAGTTGTGCTGGTGACCGGTGCTTGCCGTTTCCTAGGCGGCTACCTGACCGCACGGCTTGCCCAGAACCCGCTGATCAACCGGGTCATCGCGGTGGACGCGATCGCGCCGAGCAAGGACATGCTGCGCCGGATGGGCCGAGCCGAATTTGTTCGCGCTGATATCCGAAACCCATTCATCGCCAAGGTGATTCGCAATGGCGAGGTGGACACGGTGGTGCACGCCGCGGCGGCCTCGTATGCGCCGCGGTCCGGCGGCAGTGCGGCATTGAAGGAACTTAACGTGATGGGCGCGATGCAACTGTTCGCCGCCTGCCAAAAGGCGCCCTCGGTCCGCCGGGTCGTGCTGAAGTCGACCTCTGAGGTTTACGGATCGAGCCCACACGATCCGGTGATGTTCACCGAGGACAGCAGCAGTCGACGTCCTTTCAGCCAAGGTTTCCCTAAGGACAGTCTCGATATCGAGGGCTACGTGCGCGCGCTGGGCCGACGCCGCCCCGATATTGCAGTGACTATCCTGCGGCTGGCCAACATGATCGGCCCGGCGATGGACACCACGCTTTCACGATATCTGGCCGGGCCGCTGGTCCCGACGATCTTCGGCCGTGATGCGCGACTGCAGTTGCTGCACGAGCAGGATGCGCTGGGTGCGTTGGAGCGCGCGGCGATGGCCGGCAAGGCCGGAACGTTCAACATCGGAGCCGACGGCATCCTCATGCTGTCGCAGGCGATCCGGCGGGCCGGGCGAATTCCGGTGCCGGTGCCAGGGTTTGGGGTATGGGCTCTGGATTCGCTGAGGCGAGCGAATCACTACACCGAGCTGAATCGTGAGCAATTCGCTTACCTGAGTTATGGCCGGGTTATGGACACCACCAGAATGCGCGTCGAACTGGGTTACCAGCCGAAGTGGACGACCGTCGAGGCGTTCGATGACTATTTTCGCGGCCGCGGCCTGACTCCCATTATTGACCCACATCGGGTACGCTCCTGGGAGGGTCGCGCCGTAGGTTTAGCGCAGCGCTGGGGTAGCCGAAATCCAATTCCATGGAGCGGACTCAGATAGGTTTGGATGGGTAACGTGGCGGGCGAAACCAGAGCGAATGTCATTCCACTGCACACAAATCGGAGCCGGGTAGCGGCGCGCAGGCGTGCCGGTCAACGGGCAGAGTCCCGGCAGCATCCGTCGTTGCTGTCCGATCCAAATGACCGGGCGTCGGCCGAGCAGATCGCCGCCGTTGTCCGGGAAATCGACGAACACCGGCGCGCTGCGGGTGCCACGACCTCGTCCACCGAGGCCACGCCCAACGACCTTGCGCAACTCGTCGCCGCGGTTGCTGGATTTCTCCGACAGCGCCTGACCGGTGACTACAGCGTCGACGAATTCGGGTTCGACCCGCACTTCAACAGCGCCATCGTACGACCCTTGCTGCGATTCTTCTTCAAGTCATGGTTTCGGGTCGAAGTCAGTGGTGTCGAGAACATCCCGCGCGATGGTGCGGCGCTGGTGGTGGCCAATCACGCAGGTGTGTTGCCGTTTGACGGGTTGATGTTGTCGGTGGCCGTCCACGACGAGCACCCGGCGCATCGGGATCTGCGGCTGCTTGCCGCCGACATGGTGTTCGACCTCCCCGTGATCGGCGAAGCCGCCCGCAAGGCGGGTCATACCATGGCGTGTACGACGGATGCGCACCGGTTGCTTGCCTCCGGCGAACTCACCGCGGTGTTCCCCGAGGGATACAAGGGGCTGGGTAAGCGTTTCGAGGACCGTTACCGGTTACAGCGGTTTGGTCGCGGCGGCTTCGTATCGGCCGCGCTACGGACCAAGGCGCCGATTGTGCCGTGTTCGATCATCGGCTCCGAAGAGATCTACCCCATGCTGACCGATGTCAAGCTGCTGGCTCGGCTGTTCGGCCTGCCGTACTTCCCGATTACGCCGTTGTTCCCGTTGGCTGGACCGGTCGGGCTAGTGCCGTTGCCCTCGAAATGGCGCATCGCGTTCGGTGAGCCGATCTGCACCGCCGACTACGCCTCCACCGACGCCGACGACCCGATGGTGACGTTCGAGTTGACCGATCAGGTGCGCGAGACGATCCAGCAGACGCTATACCGACTGCTTGCCGGCCGTCGCAACATCTTTTTCGGCTGACCCTTATTTGACCAGAGTGAACTGGCAGACGTCCGTGTACTTGTCGCGGAACAGGTCTGAGCAGCCACGTAGGTAGTGCATGTAGATGTCGTACGTCTCCTGGCCCTTGAGGGCGATCGCCTCATCTTTGTGCGCCTGTAGCGCATCCGCCCAGGCGTTCAGGGTCGGCACGTAGTTGGCCCCGATCCGGTGGTAGCGCTCGACCTTCCATCCGGCGTTGGAGGAGTAATAGTCCACCTGCGAGATCCTGGGCAGCCGCCCGCCCGGGAAGATCTCGGTCAGGATGAACTTGATGAAGCGCAGCAGGCTCATCGGAGACGTCAAGCCCAGCTCCTGGGCTTCCTCTTTGTCCGGGATAGTGATGGTGTGCAGCAGCATCCGGCCGTCGTCGGGCGTCAAATTGTAGAACTTCTTGAAGAAGGTGTCGTAGCGCTCGAACCCGGCGTCCCCGGCACCGTCGGCGAAATGCTCAAACGCACCGAGTGACACGATGCGGTCGACCGGCTCGTCGAACTCCTCCCAGCCCTGGATTCGCACCTCTTTTCGGCGGGGGCTGTCGACCTCATCGAACATCGCCTTGTCGTGGGCGTACTGGTTTTCGCTCAGGGTCAAGCCGATGACGTTGACGTCGTACTCGGCGACCGCGTGTCGCATGGTGGAACCCCAGCCGCAGCCGATGTCGAGCAGCGTCATGCCGGGCTCAAGGTTCAGCTTGTCCAGTGCCAGCTTGCGCTTCGCGTACTGCGCCTCTTCCAGCGTCATATCGGGACGTTCGAAGTAGGCGCAGCTGTACGTCATCGATGGGTCAAGCCAGAGCTTGAAGAACTCGTTCGATTTGTCGTAGTGGGATCGAACTGCTTCGACCGGCGGCTTGAGCTGCGTGCCGCTTGTCGTGTCGCCCTGTGACGTCATTGAACGGACCCTACTTTCCCCACTAGATCGATGCAATCGCCGCCACCGTTGCATCGGCATCGGCTTCGTGGTGGGCCGCTTCTCCCAACATGGTGACGACACTGGTGACCACAGGCTTTCCTTCGGCGTCGGTAACTTCGCTTCGGATCTCGGCGAGCACCGTGCCGTGGGATTCGATGACGGAGTCAAGATAGGTGTCGAAGTACAGCTTGTCGTTGGCCAGGATCGGCCGGTGGAAGCGGAACTTCTGGTCGCGATGAAAGACCCGGGCGATGTTGATCGGGATATTGAACTTGGTGAAGATCTCCAGCTGCACGCGCCGGCCGGCGATCGCCAGGAAGGTCAGCGGGGCTACCAGCGCGGGGTAACCGGCCGCTGCGGCATCCGGCTCGCTGTAGTGGGTCGGGTGGTCGTCTTTGACCGCGACCGCGAACTCGCGGATCTTCTCGCGCCCCACCAGAAAGTGGTCCGGCGCCCGATAATGCTTGCCGATCAGTGTCTGGGCTTCTTCGGGAACTGTCATGCCGCTGCCGCCCTCCGCTCGAATAGTTGCTAAGCCCTATTGCCCGGCTCCTCCTCGCCCCGCTGCGCGGGTCGCATCGTCGCCAGGCTGGGCCCTATTGCCCGGCTCCTCCTCGCCCCGCTGCGCGGGCCGCATCGTCGCCAGGCTAACGGCGCAGCTTATCAGCGTGATTGGCGTCTAGAGGCTAGAGCCGCCAACGCGCCGCCGGCCGCACCCAGCGCCAGGGCCGACGGAACCCCGATCCGAGCGGCCTTGCGGGCGATTCGGAAATCACGGATCTCCCACCCCCGTTCCCGGGCCAGGCTGCGCAGGCGGGCGTCGGGGTTGATGGCGACCGCGGTGCCCACCAGCGACAGCATCGGGACGTCGTTGTAGCTGTCGGAGTAGGCGGTGCAGCGTTTGAGATTGAGTCCCTCCCGGATGGCCAGCGACCGCACCGCGTGTGCCTTGCCGGTGCCGTGCAGGATCTCGCCGACCAGTCTGCCGGTGAATATCCCGTCGACCGACTCGGCGACGGTGCCCAGGGCGCCGGTTAGGCCGAGCCGGCGGGCGATGGTGGCCGCGAGTTCGTATGGGGTAGCGGTGATCAGCCATACCTGCTGGCCGGCGTCCAGGTGCATCTGGGTGAGTTCGCGGGTGCCGTCCCAGATCTTGTCGGCGATGATCTCGTCGTAAATCTCCTCTCCCAAGGCCACCAACTCCGCGACGGATCGGCCCTCGATGAACGCGAGCGCCTTGCGCCGGCCAGCGGCGACGTCGTTGCTGTTCTCCTTGCCAAGTAGCTGGAACTTGGCCTGAGCGTAAAGAAATCCGAGGACGTCGCGGTAGGTGAAGTAGTGGCGAGCGGCTAGCCCGCGGCCGAAGTGCACCGCCGACGAGCCCTGAACCAAGGTGTTGTCCACGTCGAAGAAGGCGGCTGCGGTCAGGTCGATCGGCGGCTGCCGATCGCTGCCGGCGGCGGCGACGGGGGCCGGCATGTCCACCGGCGAGTGGCTGGCGCTGGCATCGGGTGGCGGCGGGTCGGCCGGCGAAGCCAGGTCGACGTGACCGGCCTGGTCTGGGCTACCCAGGTGGGAGGAAACCATCATTACTCCTAATCGCGGTGCCTGCCCGGTGGCCGATGCTGCGGCCGTTATCAACCCTATCCGGCAAATGCGCGGCGGAGCTCTTGGCTGGCGCGGATTGATCTGCAAGCCCAGCGCGGTATCGAAATTCGCGAGGCCGCAGCGACTTTCGTCGTGAACACGACCCGCAGCGGTTCGGGGCCAACATGTCAGCCCCATACCGGTACGCGCAAAGCTGGGTACGTGAAATCCTGAATTCTTCAGCCTGTCAACGGTAGCGTCTACGCTAGCTAACGCAACGAGACATCCGATTACTACGCACGTTAGGACATTTCAGGAGGTATCGGGAGGCCTAAGGGTCACTAGGTCCGCGCGATGGGCGGAACACGAGGGTGAGGATGATTTCGGTTAGCGGCGCCGTGAAACGCATGTGGTTGCTGCTGGCCATCGTCGTGGTGGCCGTTGTCGGGGGGCTTGGTATCTATCGGCTGCACAGCATCTTCGGTGTTCACGAGCAACCCACTGTCATGGTCAAGCCTGATTTCGACGTCCCGCTGTTCAACCCCAAGCGGGTGACCTACGAAGTCTTTGGCCCCGCCAAGACCGCAAAGATCGCCTACCTGGACCCTGATGCCCGGGTGCATCGACTCGATAGCGTGTCCCTGCCGTGGTCCGTCACGGTCGAGACGACGCTGCCCGCGGTCAGCGTCAACCTCATGGCGCAGAGTAACGCCGACGTGATCAGCTGCCGGATCATCGTCAACGGCGCCGTTAAGGACGAAAGGTCTGAGACCTCGCCGCGAGCGCTAACCTCCTGCCAGGTGTCATCCGGATGAGCGAAAGACACGCCGCACTGACGTCACTGCCGCCCATTCTGCCGCGGCTGATCCGCCGGTTTGCGGTGGTGATCGTCCTGCTCTGGCTGGGCTTCACCGCCTTTGTCAATCTCGCCGTACCGCAACTGGAAGTGGTCGGAAAAGCACACTCGGTATCGATGAGCCCCAGCGACGCCGCATCGATTCAGGCGATCAAGCGCGTTGGTCAGGTGTTCGGTGAGTTTGATTCCGATAACGCGGTAACGATCGTGCTGGAAGGCGACCAGCCACTCGGTGGGGACGCGCACCGGTTCTATAGCGATCTGATGCGGAAGCTTTCCGCCGATACCCGCCATGTCGCGCACATCCAGGACTTCTGGGGGGATCCGCTGACAGCGGCGGGATCCCAAAGTGCGGATGATCGGGCCGCCTACGTCGTGGTGTACCTCGTCGGTAACAACGAAACCGAAGCGTATGACTCGGTCCACGCGGTGCGGCACATGGTGGACACCACACCGCCACCGCACGGGGTGAAGGCCTATGTCACCGGTCCGGCAGCACTCAATGCCGACCAGGCCGAGGCCGGAGACAAAAGTATCGCTAAGGTCACCGCGATCACGAGCATGGTGATCGCAGCAATGTTGCTAGTGATCTATCGCTCCGTAATTACCGCGGTTCTCGTCTTGATCATGGTCGGCATCGACCTCGGCGCAATCCGCGGATTCATCGCCTTGCTCGCCGACCACAACATTTTCAGCCTTTCAACATTTGCGACCAACCTGCTCGTTCTCATGGCGATTGCGGCGAGCACGGACTACGCGATATTCATGCTCGGCCGTTACCACGAATCGCGCTACGCCGGCGAGGATCGGGAAACGGCCTTCTACACGATGTTTCACGGGACCGCCCACGTGATCTTGGGTTCGGGTTTGACCATTGCCGGCGCCATGTATTGCCTCAGCTTTGCCCGGCTTCCGTATTTTGAAACGCTCGGCGCGCCCATTGCTATCGGCATGCTGGTCGCGGTCTTGGCGGCGCTCACGCTCGGCCCGGCCGTACTGACCGTGGGCAGCTTCTTCAAGCTGTTCGATCCCAAGCGGCGGATGAACACTCGGCGGTGGCGCCGGGTGGGAACGGCAATTGTGCGTTGGCCGGGGCCGGTGCTCGCGGCGACATGCTTGGTCGCCTCCATTGGCTTGCTGGCCTTGCCCAGTTACCGGACAACGTATGATCTGCGCAAGTTCATGCCCGCCAGCATGCCGTCCAATGTGGGGGATGCGGCGGCTGGTCGACGCTTTTCACGGGCTCGGCTGAACCCTGAGGTGCTGTTGATCGAGACTGACCACGATATGCGTAATCCGGTGGACATGCTGGTGTTGGACAAGGTAGCCAAAAATATCTACCACAGTCCCGGTATTGAACAAGTGAAAGCGATAACCCGGCCCTTGGGAACAACCATCAAGCACACTTCGATACCGTTCATCATCAGCATGCAGGGCGTGAATAGTAGCGAGCAAATGGAATTCATGAAGGACCGAATTGATGACATACTGGTGCAGGTGGCCGCGATGAATACCTCCATCGAGACGATGCATCGCATGTATGCACTCATGGGCGAGGTCATTGACAACACCGTCGACATGGATCATCTCACGCATGATATGTCGGACATAACGGCTACGCTAAGAGATCATCTCGCGGATTTCGAGGATTTCTTCCGGCCTATTCGCAGCTACTTCTACTGGGAAAAACATTGTTTCGACGTTCCGCTCTGCTGGTCGATAAGATCGATATTCGATATGTTTGACAGTGTGGACCAGCTGAGCGAAAAGCTCGAGTACCTGGTCAAGGATATGGATATTCTGATTACACTGTTGCCGCAGATGCGCGCGCAGATGCCGCCGATGATATCTGCGATGACGACGATGCGGGACATGATGCTTATCTGGCATGGCACGCTTGGCGCGTTCTATAAGCAACAGGAGAGGAATAACAAGGACCCCGGCGCGATGGGCCGGGTTTTTGACGCCGCCCAGATCGATGATTCGTTCTATCTGCCGCAGTCGGCTTTTGAGAATCCGGATTTCAAGCGGGGGCTGAAGATGTTTTTGTCTCCGGACGGCAAGGCAGCCCGCTTTGTCATTGCTCTGGAGGGAGATCCCGCAACGCCCGAGGGCATCTCTCGGGTCGAGCCGATCAAGCGGGAGGCTAGAGAGGCCATAAAGGGAACTCCATTGCAGGGCGCTGCGATCTATCTGGGTGGCACCGCGGCGACGTTCAAGGATATTCGAGAGGGCGCCAGATACGATCTGCTGATCGCCGGAGTGGCGGCGATAAGCTTGATTTTGATCATCATGATGATCATCACCCGAAGTGTGGTAGCCGCAGTGGTTATCGTGGGTACCGTCGTGCTTTCCATGGGCGCCTCTTTCGGGCTTTCCGTATTGGTCTGGCAGGACATTCTGGGTATCGAGTTGTACTGGATGGTGTTGGCGATGTCGGTGATCCTGCTCCTGGCGGTGGGATCCGACTACAATCTGCTGCTGATTTCCCGGTTGAAAGAGGAAATTGGGGCCGGATTGAACACCGGAATTATCCGTGCCATGGCTGGTACCGGGGGAGTGGTGACGGCTGCCGGCATGGTGTTCGCCGTTACCATGTCGTTGTTTGTGTTCAGCGATTTGCGAATTATTGGTCAGATCGGTACCACCATCGGCCTGGGCTTGCTGTTCGACACCCTCGTCGTGCGCTCGTTCATGACACCGTCCATTGCTGCGCTGCTGGGACGCTGGTTCTGGTGGCCGCTACGGGTGCGCCCGCGCCCGGCCAGTCAGATGCTTCGGCCGTTCGCGCCGCGCCGATTGGTTCGCGCCTTGTTGCTGCCGTCCGGCCAGCACCCGTCAGCGACTGGCGCCCATGAGTAGGCCCCAGGTGGAGCTTTTGACTCGCGCCGGGTGCGCGATCTGCGTGCGGGTAGCGGAGCAGCTGGCCGAACTGTCCAGCGAACTGGGCTTCGACATGATGACGATCGACGTCGATGTCGCGGCGTCGACGGGCAATCCAGGGCTGCGAGCTGAGTTTGGCGATCGGTTGCCGGTGGTCCTGCTGGACGGCCGCGAGCACAGCTACTGGGAGGTCGACGAGCACCGGCTGCGTGCGGATATAGCCCGCAGCACATTTGGTAGCCCACCTGATAAACGTCTACCGTAGACACCAGTTTTACTGGGGTAGTCGAGGGAGCTGGCCAGGTGGTGCTGCCGTGAGCGTGCTGCTCTTCGGGGTGTCGCATCGTAGCGCGCCGGTCGTCGTCCTTGAACAACTCAGTATCGACGAATCCGATCAAGTCAAGATCATCGACCGAGTGCTGGCTTCGCCGCTGGTGACCGAGGCGATGGTGCTGTCGACTTGCAACCGCGTCGAGGTCTACGCCGTAGTGGACGCGTTCCATGGCGGCCTGTCGGTGATCGGGCAGGTGCTTGCCGAACACTCCGGTATGTCGATGGGGGAGCTGACCAAGTACGCATATGTCCGCTACAGCGAGGCAGCAGTTGAGCACCTGTTCGCGGTTGCCAGCGGCCTGGACTCGGCGGTGATCGGCGAGCAGCAGGTGCTTGGTCAGGTGCGCCGCGCCTATGCCGTCGCCGAATCCAACCGCACGGTCGGCCGCGTGCTGCACGAATTGGCCCAGCGGGCGCTGTCGGTGGGCAAGCGAGTGCACTCCGAAACCGCCATTGACGCTGCCGGTGCCTCCGTGGTGTCGGTCGCCCTGGGAATGGCCGAGCGCAAATTGGGCTCGTTGGCGGGCACGACCGCGGTGGTGATCGGCGCCGGGGCGATGGGCGCGCTGTCGGCGGTACATCTGACCCGTGCCGGCGTCGGGCACATTCAGGTGCTCAACCGGTCGTTGTCCCGGGCGCAGCGGTTGGCCCGAAGGATCCGCGAATCTGGCGTGCCGGCCGAGGCGCTAGCGCTCGACCGCCTGGCTAATGTCCTGGCCGATGCCGACGTGGTGGTCAGCTGTACTGGGGCGGTGCGTCCGGTGGTGTCGCTGGCCGATGTGCATCATGCGCTGGCCGCCGCCCGCCGTGACGAGGCCACCCGTCCGTTGGTGATATGCGACTTGGGCATGCCGCGTGACGTCGATCCTGCGGTGGCCAGATTACCGTGTGTGTGGGTCGTGGACGTGGATAGCGTGCAACATGAACCCTCGGCACATGCCGCGGCTGCCGACGTTGAGGCCGCCCGCCACATCGTCGCCGCCGAAGTTGCCAGCTATCTGGTGGGGCAGCGGATGGCCGAGGTCACCCCAACCGTGACGGCGTTGCGCCAGCGAGCCGCCGAAGTGGTCGAAGCGGAATTGCTGCGCCTGGACAACCGGCTGCCCGGCCTGCAGAGTGTCCAGCGCGAGGAGGTGGCCCGCACCGTACGGCGAGTCGTGGACAAGCTGTTGCACGCGCCTACCGTGCGGATCAAGCAGCTCGCCAGTGCGCCCGGCGGTGACAGCTACGCCGAGGCGCTGCGCGAACTCTTCGAGCTTGACCAGACCGCCGTCGATGCCGTCGCCACTGCAGGTGAATTACCGGTGGTGCCAAGCGGATTCGACGCTGAAAGTCGCCGCGGTGGAGGCGACATGCAAAGCAGCCCGAAGCGATCGCCGAGTAACTGATTGGCGCACGTGATCCGGATAGGTACCCGGGGCAGCTTGCTGGCCACCACTCAGGCCGCCACTGTCAGAGACGCCCTCATCGCTGGTGGCCACTCCGCGGAGTTGGTGACCATCAGCACCGAGGGTGACCGATCCATGGCGCCGATCGCCAGTCTCGGGGTTGGCGTCTTCACCACGGCGTTGCGCGAGGCGATGGAGGCAGGCCTCGTCGATGCGGCGGTGCATTCGTACAAGGATTTGCCGACTGCCGCCGATCCAAGGTTCACGGTTGCGGCGATACCGCCGCGCAATGACCCCCGCGACGCGGTGGTAGCCCGTGACGGGCTGACGCTGGGGGAATTGCCGGTCGGATCGTTGGTGGGCACATCCTCGCCGCGGCGGGCCGCACAGCTTAGAGCATTGGGTCTCGGTTTGGAAATCCGCCCCCTACGAGGCAACCTAGATACCAGGTTGAACAAGGTAAGTAGCGGCGATCTTGACGCCATCGTGGTGGCCCGGGCTGGTCTGGCGCGGCTGGGCCGCCTCGATGACGTGACCGAGACGTTAGAGCCGGTGCAGATGTTGCCCGCGCCGGCTCAGGGCGCGCTCGCGGTCGAATGCCGCGCCGGCGACAGCCGGTTGGTGGCAGTGCTGGCGGAGTTGGATGACGCCGACACGCGTGCGGCGGTCACCGCCGAGCGAGCCCTGCTTGCCGACCTGGAGGCAGGTTGCTCCGCACCGGTGGGAGCGATCGCAGAAGTGGTCGAGTCCATCGATGAGGACGGCCGTGTCTTCGAGGAGCTGTCGCTGCGCGGGTGCGTGGCGGCGCTGGACGGATCCGACGTGATCCGCGCGTCCGGCATCGGCAGTTGCGGTCGGGCACGGGAGCTGGGGCTCTCGGTCGCCGCGGAGCTGTTCGAGCTGGGCGCCCGGGAGCTGATGTGGGGAGTGCGGCATTAGCCCGCATGAAGAAGTGACTGGGAGTGACAATCATGACGCGAGGGCGTAAGCCGAGACCGGGCCGCATCGTTTTCGTGGGCTCCGGTCCGGGCGACCCCGGCTTGCTTACGACACGGGCTGCCGCGGTGCTGGCCAACGCCGCGCTGGTGTTCACCGATCCCGACGTACCGGAGCCGGTGGTGGCGCTGATCGGCACGGATCTGCCCCCCGTGTCCGGCCCGGCGCCCGCCGAGCCGGTTGCCGGGAACGGCGATGCGGCCGGCGGAGGAAGTGCGCAGGAACACGGCCGGGCCGCGTCCGCGGTAGTCTCCGGTGGTCCTGACATCCGCCCGGCGCTGGGCGATCCCGCCGATGTGGCCAAGACGCTGACCGCCGAGGCCCGTTCGGGTGTCGACGTGGTGCGGCTGGTGGCGGGCGATCCGCTCACGGTGGATGCGGTAATCAGCGAGGTGAACGCCGTCGCACGCACCCACCTGCACATCGAAATCGTGCCCGGCCTGGCCGCCAGCAGCGCGGTCCCGACCTATGCCGGGTTGCCGCTGGGTTCGTCGCACACCGTCGCCGACGTGCGTATCGACCCCGAAAACACCGACTGGGACGCGCTGGCTGCCGCACCCGGGCCGCTGATCCTGCAGGCCACCGCATCGCATCTAGCCGAATCGGCCCGCAGCCTGATCGATCACCAGCTGGCCGAGTCCACTCCGTGCGTGGTGACCGCACACGGCACCACCTGTCAGCAGCGTTCGGTCGAGACCACACTTCAGGGATTGACCGACCCGGCCGTCCTGGGCGCTACCGACCCCGCGTGCTCCGCAAACGGGAGGGACTCCCAGGCCGGACCGCTGATAGTGACCATCGGCAAGACGGTGACCAGTCGGGCAAAGCTGAACTGGTGGGAGAGCCGCGCCCTCTACGGCTGGACGGTGTTGGTGCCGCGCACCAAGGACCAGGCCGGCGAGATGAGCGAGCGGCTCACGTCGTACGGCGCGCTGCCGGTGGAGGTGCCGACCATCGCCGTCGAGCCGCCGCGCAGCCCCGCGCAGATGGAGCGCGCCGTCAAGGGCCTGGTCGATGGCCGATTCCAGTGGATCGTGTTCACCTCCACCAACGCGGTGCGTGCGGTGTGGGAGAAGTTCGGCGAGTTCGGTCTGGATGCCCGCGCGTTCTCCGGGGTGAAGATCGCCTGTGTCGGCGAGTCGACGGCCGACCGGGTGCGCGCCTTCGGAATCAGTCCCGAGCTGGTGCCCTCCGGGGAGCAGTCCTCGCTTGGCTTGCTAGACGACTTCCCGCCCTACGACAGCGTTTTCGACCCGGTGAACCGGGTTTTGCTGCCGCGCGCCGACATCGCCACCGAAACGCTGGCCGAGGGACTGCGAGAGCGTGGCTGGGAGATCGAGGACGTCACCGCCTACCGGACCGTGCGGGCCGCGCCGCCGCCGGCCACTACCCGGGAAATGATCAAGACGGGCGGGTTTGACGCGGTATGTTTCACCTCCAGCTCGACGGTGCGAAACCTGGTCGGCATCGCCGGCAAGCCGCACGCGCGGACGATCATCGCCTGCATAGGGCCAAAGACCGCCGAGACCGCAGCCGAGTTCGGCTTGCGGGTCGATGTCCAGCCGGACACCGCCGCCATCGGCCCGCTGGTCGATGCGCTGGCCGAGCATGCCGCCCGGTTGCGCGCTGAGGGTGCGCTGCCCCCGCCGCGCAAGAAGAGCCGCAGGCGCTAGTGGCCCACCCTCGTCAGGTGAGCGTGCGTGTCTGTACACCGACACGCCGACCGAGCTGGCATTTTGCGTACGCTCGCGGCTACGAATGAGCATGAGTTCCTATCCGCGGCAGCGACCGCGCCGGCTCCGCTCCACCGTCGCGATGCGCCGTCTGGTTGCGCAAACCTCGTTGGAGCCAAGGCATTTGGTGCTGCCGATGTTCGTTGCCGACGGCATTGACGAGCCGCGGCCGATTACCTCCATGCCGGGCGTGGTACAGCACACCCGGGATTCGCTACGTAGGGCCGCGGCAGCCGCGGTGGCCGCCGGCGTGGGTGGGCTGATGCTTTTCGGCGTGCCGCGCGACCAGGACAAGGACGGTGTCGGTTCGGCGGGCATCGACCCCGACGGGATCCTCAACGTCGCCCTTCGCGATCTGGCCAAGGACCTGGGTGAGGCCACGGTGTTGATGGCCGACACCTGTCTGGACGAGTTCACCGACCACGGGCACTGCGGTGTGCTCGATGACCGGGGCCGGGTCGATAACGACGCCACCGTGGCCCGCTATGTGGAACTGGCTGTGGCGCAAGCGGAATCGGGCGCCCACGTGGTCGGACCCAGTGGGATGATGGATGGCCAGGTAGCCGCGATCCGGGACGGTTTGGACGCCGCCGGCTACATCGATGTGGTGATCTTGGCCTACGCCGCGAAGTTTGCTTCGGCGTTCTACGGCCCGTTCCGCGAGGCGGTGAGCTCTAGCCTGTCCGGGGATCGGCGCACCTACCAGCAGGAGCCGGGCAACGCCGCCGAGGCGCTGCGTGAGATCGAGCTCGATCTCGACGAAGGCGCCGACATTGTGATGGTCAAACCCGCGATGGGCTACCTCGATGTGGTGGCGGCCGCGGCGGACGTCTCGCCGGTCCCGGTGGCCGCCTATCAGGTCTCGGGAGAGTACGCGATGATTCGTGCGGCGGCGGCCAATAATTGGATCGATGAGCGTGCCGCGGTGCTAGAGTCGCTGACCGGTATCCGGCGTGCCGGCGCCGACATCGTGCTCACCTACTGGGCGGTAGACGCGGCGGGCTGGCTTACGTGACGGAGGCCTGACATGACACCAACCGGGGATACCAAGCCCAAGTTGTTGTTCTACGAACCCGGCGCGAGCTGGTACTGGGTGCTGACTGGTCCGCTTGCGGCGGTGTCGGTGCTCCTCCTCGAGATATCCAGCGGCGCCGGGGTTGGGTTGATAACGCCGGCGATCTTTCTGGTGATGGTGTCGGCGTTCGTGGCATTGCAGGTGAAGGCGGCGCGGATTCACACGTCGGTCGAGCTGACGCATGATGCCTTGCGCCAAGGCACCGAGACCATCAGGCTGGCCGAAATCGTCAAAATCTATCCGGAGGCAGACGGCCGCGAGACGTCCGGGGAAGAGCCGGCAAAGTGGCAGTCGGCGCGGACCCTGGGCGAGCTCGTCGGCGTACCGCGCGGCCGGGTGGGAATCGGGCTGAAGCTGACCGGAGGCCGCACCGCCCAGGCCTGGGCGCGTCGTCATCAACAGCTGCGGGCGGCGCTGACTCCGCTGGTTCAGGAGCGGCTCGGGCCCGTGGATTCTGATGTCGCCGACGTCAACGGTGACGACGCCGGGCCAGCGCGGTGATCGCCCGCTACCGGGCCGGGGCCGAACTGTTCCTGGCTTGTGCCGCGCTTGCCGGATCTGCGGCGAGCTGGTCGCGGACCCGCTCCACCGTGGCCGTCGCGCCCGTCATCGACGGCCAGCCGGTCACCCTGTCGGTGGTCTATCACCCGCAACCGTTGGTGCTGACCCTGCTGCTGGCGACGATCGCCGGCGTGTTGTCGGTGGTGGGGACGGCCAGGTTGCGGCGCGCGCGAGCTGGCTTGAACGCACATCCGGACGGCTTGAACCAGCGTCCGCCCGGCGGTTGGTGTCATTGAGCCGTTTGCGTGGATCACTTCCGCTGCTGCTTGATCGGGCCCTGGTCTGTGTCGGCAGCGGCTGGTAGTATCGAAAGTATGTTCGATCAGGTGCGGGGGCGCATGCCTTCACCGGAG